>Ga0310695_10000393_pt1 | contig 116059 bp, 79 predicted proteins | sample RumenRJG_04DNA_FD_203882 | JGI IMG/M metagenome (GOLD analysis project Ga0310695, IMG submission 203882) | Bovine rumen microbial communities from Lethbridge, Alberta, Canada - RJG_04 (v2) (version 2) | ecosystem: Host-associated > Mammals > Digestive system > Stomach > Rumen | place: Canada...
AATGTCCAAAATGTCCATTTTTTCATTCATTTTCTGAATGAATGGACATCAAAATGTGGCATTTTCACACCTCATTGGAGCCTTGAAAAGCCCCCGGAATTTGAACGGGTATGGGGCGGATTATGCATTAATGCATTCTAAACCATTGTGAATGGCAAATGCACTCACAGGAGCATTGGAGTTGAATAATTTAACAAAACATTGCCCAGCAAGCATGTTTCCCCACTTCTCGTATTTTTGAATGTCGTTTAGACATTGGTCTATTGTGTAATTTTTACGTTGCTCCATAAATACTGTGATAGATTAATTATTGAGTTTCTCTTTTTTCAAATCACTAAGTCGTGTCATATATTGCCTATTTCTAATCTTTACAAATTCACTCCCAATTCTTTGATAACTTTTTGCATATATTCTACAGTCTTTGAAGAACCAAAAAGACAAGTTCTCAGAACATTGTTCTTATATAGCGAAGATTGATTATCAAATGTCACATCAGAATTACTGCAATTGTACAATAATTTGTAAATATCTTGTATTTGTTCATCTTTTGTTATACTGTGTCTTGTATTTCTATCCTATGGTTGCTTGCAGCCACTTTAAAAGTGTCAAATATGGCGTTTGCTGCATATTTATATCCTTCTATATAATTGAAAAGGAAGTGTTCATTACTACGCTCCCAACCATAAAATGATAACTGTGATTCATGCTGGGGGTCATTATATGTCAGGAAACGAAAAACTTTATCGTCTTTTGTGATATTTCTAATATTCTCGGTCATATTTTTCCTTATCATGCATTACAATTAGAAAGATTATGATCTTCTCATATGATTCATTGGCATACATCACTTCAATTCCTCCTTCCCCTCAATATGGAATATCAGGAACTCTGCGGTGCTATTTCTTATTTCTCTGCGCTTTGCCATGATACATTATTTGTTACAAATGCATTCTTTACTTTGGATCTGGTACACCCGCAGACTTGCAGGTATCAATCTTCTTGTCAACGCTCATTCACCAACTCTCCAAGCCCCCGATTCTGTATAATGCACATTCGTCATAAGAATAAGGTGTGTCACCAAACTTTTCTCCAAACAAGTTCATCCACAGTTCAAGCCTCTTAGTACACCATCTATATATACCAATAGTTCTTCAGCGTTCTCTTCCCATGAAAAATCGAATCTTGTACTTTCTTTTTGCTCAGCCTTAAATACCTAAGTTTCAAACTTACTTCACAATTTCAATTCTCCAGCCCATGTCCAAAGCCTTGTTGATTTTGTCCAGCATCTTCATTTTGTCTTTGGTGCTGCTATGGGTGAGAACATAAAGGCCAGGAGCTGCTTCACGTTGGGCGTGACCATACTTTTTGTCTTTGGTCGTAGATACCACATTGATACGACAGAATCTGACATTCAGCTCGCGAACCCTCATCAATCCAGCCTCAATGATAGCAGAAGTAAAGGTTGTGGCTGCATCGTGCTCTTGGAGTATTGATCCGTCTTTCCTTCGGATGCAAAGTCCTGTCTTCGGAGCAATTTGTGTTCGCTTGTTTTTTCTTGGTCCGAACTCCTTGTGCTCTACTTCTGGATCTGCTTCCAAACGCTTGGCTTCTATCAGCTGCGTGATATTTGTCTTACGAGACAAGGAAACGCTGATGGGCATACCCGGATGATAGTCAACCACCAGAACCAGTTCGCGTTGTACCTGCTTCAATGCAGGCTCAATGGTTTCAGTTACTACAGGAAGAATCTCTTTCTTGATAATGTCTTCTTCCAGTTCACTTACCTGTCTCTCTAAGTCCTCATTCAGTGAGAGACCTTCTTTCCGCAATGTTTCCATTGCCTTGTATAAATCGCCAAGTCGTGACATAGTTATGCTTTATTTTTAGATTCGGGCATTTGTTGAATAATCTCACCTTGAAGTAGTTTCCCATTAGCATGTTTGTTACGTTTAACGCCATCGCTACCCCAAGTCCCCCACTGCTTGAAGAAGAAAGGAATATTATTGTTATATACTTGCTGTTTAATGTTTAACACCCATTCTTCTTTCATCGGTCTTGCTTGGAAACCACTTTCGCCTCCAACAATTATCCATTGTATGTTACCAAGTTCTAATTCTCCAAGATCTTCTAACAGTGGTTCACAAGAAAGAAAATGAATTCTGGCATTGATGTTTGAAAGATGATTGATGCGGTGTTTCACCTTTTTATTCTCGATTGTTACACCTAACCACGCATTGTCAGGAACGGCTCTTGTCCTAAAATAATGTTCCATTCTTTCAGCCCTTTTTGTAAGTATTTGGTAACGATGCTGGGGAGTTTCTTTTATGACTTTCATTACTTTATCAATAAACTCAACTGGAACATCTGGATGGAAAAGGTCAGCCATAGAGCACACAAAGACATTATGACTTCCCTTCCATCTATACGGCTCATTCAAATCATCTTCATGTATTGTTAATAGAAATCCATTAGAATACTTTTTCTGACCCATAGCTTTTAGACGTCTTGCCATCACTTCCGCATAACAATGAGCACAGCCGTCGGATTGCTTTGTACAACCCGTAACTGGATTCCAAGTCTTATCTGTCCATTCTATCTTTGTTTCTGCCATTACTTAAAACTTAATATACATTCCTTAATTAATAAAACACTAACCGTATGTTGCTTGTTATCTATAAACTCAGAAGATAACTTACCTTCACTAACCAACCTTCTTAATGCCTCTGTGTAATGTTTACGGCAATACAGTTCTTTTTGTTGATGTTCTTCAAAGAGATCATAAGCTGATACTTGCTTGCCCTTAAAGGCAGCATATATCTTTTCTTTTAAAACATCTATGTTTTCTGATGCAACATCGAATAAATCCTCGACAGGATTTGTTATTTTCTTAACATCAAAGGTATAGGTATTAACACCGTCAAAAATTGTACCCACATTAGCAAAGTCATTATAAATTTGCTTTATAAGGTCGAATCCTCGCTTGGATTTTGTCAAATGAAGAATAAAATGGCTCGTGGTCTCAATGTCTTCTTCCTGAAACTTAAACGCCGTATAATATACATTCCCACCAAGAAGTTTTTTATATTCATTCCCCAGGTTGTCAATAATAAACTGGAGTCTTTCTGAAACTAACCTTTTATTCCTAACAAGGGTTTTAAGAGCGTCATAACTATGAGGGAACAAACATCTCATCAGCGGTTCGAACTTATCGTTTTCCAATGCGGGGTTAATCCTTTTGGTATTTATGAAAATAAATAATTCATTACCCCAATATTTAAGAAATTCCGAAAGAATGTTAGTATCTATTCCTTTATAACCAAATGGGTCAATAAATAGCACAGAGGGACATTCATTTTTCCCATTCTTCATGTGATTCTTTGTGATGAATTTATCAATTTCTTCACATTCTCCTACGGTGCTATGTCCGAAATGAGGTTTAAAGGTAAAAGTGTCGTTTGGATATAACTTCAAGAAGTTTTCTTTCAGTTGTGTCGAGTACTCCTTGTCATTAAACACCATCCATACTTTTTGCTTAAGCATGTTGTCATTGTAACAATTCTTAGCAATTAAAAGAGGTGTAGAATAATTCCCGTCTTCATACATTCCTGGGCCTGCAAACAAGTCAAAATAGCCAATGCGTTCAGGCATATGCCTTTTTACAATAATATTGCAGTATTTGGGGAAATACTCTGAAACGATGCTTGCCTTAACTCTTGATGATAGAGTTTGCTTTTCAAAGAAATTATTATCTGACATAGGCATTGTATCTTTTTATTATCCATATGTTTATTGCTTCTATCTGATTATTATTATCATCCATTACGGTATCAACAGCCCTCTATATATAAGGTCGTTCTTCATTACTTCTTCCGTATGATGGATGTCAATGTCTATTTGCTTCAGACGCTTATCCTTTTCTTCATCAGTATGCTGATTGTCTTGAAGCACATTCAACTTCATCTTGGCTTTAATGCATTCTAAACCATTGTGAATGGCAGATGCACTCACAGGAGCATTGGAGTTGAATAGATGTACACAACTTTGTCCTGTAAGCAGGTTTCCCCACTTCTCGTATTTCTGAATGTCGTTAAGACAGTGGTCTACTCTATGATCTTTCATTTCTGCTTTTTATTTGCCTTGTAGAAATCGTCGAGGCCTGGAATATGTGAGTGTTTTATTGATGATTCTCTGCTATTAGTCCTAACATCTGCATCTTTTGCCAAAATGATTGCATGGCTTGTTCATAAATCTCTGACAAGCAATTTCTATAGGATATTGTTTTTCTTATACCTTCCATATCTGTTTTTATTTGCTGTGCCAAAGATGAGAAATTAACGACTGGTCCTGTCTTGATGAGTTGAACGATTGTTTGTAGCTGATTTACACGATTCAATTGATTTTTTTGATCAGCAAGGATAGCATTATGTAAAGCAGCATGATAGAATGTAAAGGCTTCTATATATAAGCCTTTTGCCATATATGCCTCAGCACTTCCACCATTTATTCCTGCTTGCAAATTATATGCTTCCATCATATGAAGTCTTTCATTCTCTGCAAGTTGTCGCTCATTCTCCAATATATTCATCTGCCTCTTTTCCAGTTGGGACATCTTTTCTCGCATATCTATTGCATTCACAATCTGGAAGCCAACTATTGCTGTGAATACAATGGCAAGCAACGCTACTATTACTCCTATAAAGGTGTCTAATGATACCACGGACTGTTCCATGCTTCCAAATAACCAAAGTCCCCAGACTGATAATACTCCCACTATGGAGATTATTGATAATAACAAAGATATCTTTTCTTTCATTCTTTTCCTTTTTCGTAAAACAGATGAACTTATCGCATAAGTCTCAATTCTTTGAAAACATTAATAACATTATTCTCAAATTGGGTAAAGGATGGTATCGTTCGAAGTTTCTCTAATGATAATCGATTACCAAGTAGTTCGTACAAATCAGCAATACCTATTTGATTTCTTTTCTTTTTGGGCTGATTTGACATAGCTTTACGAATTGCGTCTTCTATCACGCTTTTAGGGTCTGCATAAGATTCAGGCTGTTTATCTATTCCCAAATCAGTTTCACTTATCTCTTTTGCGTTTATAAGTTGTTTCAATAAAACTTTATCTGCCAACATCCACGATTCAATCATCTGAATAGGAATCGTGGGGACTATATGTTTACAGTACTCTTCTTCTGGCATATCTTTTAATGCATTAAAGAATGGCGTAAATTTGTATTGCATAGCGTTGTAGGCTGACCGGTTATCCGAATCTGTATGTATACACAGAATTGTGATACCATAGTCTAGCCATGCCCGTTTAGAGGCAGTAAGCATTTTATTAACAAAGTTATCGCCCTCGGTTTTAATCTCCTTAAGGTCAAATATTTCAACTTGATTGTCGCAAAGCATAGATATTTCTTGGATGGATTTGGAAATAACGCTCTTCAGAAATCTTATATCTGTTGTTCCTTCGGCTATAAGTCCAATAAATAGTTGTTTCATAGTTGTTGATTATTACTTTCAGTTTTCAGGTATTCCATCGCATCAGCTATTGTCATTTTGTTCTCTTCTGGAGAGAATGTAAGTTGGAAGGAGCTAGTCAACGGGGAAATTCTGGTAATTCGCATACAAAGTTTATTACCATTAATACTTGTAGGATAGGAAATCAATTTCGAAAACCAGATACTAACCCCATTGTCAGTGTTGTTGTATAGTTCTTTCAGACATCCGAGCAATACCGGTGAATGAGTGTTAACGATAACCTGCCGCAACAAGTCATCTTCATCTTCAAAATCGGTGGAAAGCAATCTAAGTAATTCTACCATAGCCCTTATTCGATATGGATGGATGCCGTTTTCCGGTTCTTCAAAACAAAGCAGACCTTGAAATCTTTCGTCATATAGTAACACGCACAATACAAGGAGTCTCAATGTCCCCTCTGACAAGACTCTAGATGAGAAAGCTTTTCCTTCACTGTTCTTCAGATTAAAAACAAACTGCTTATTCGCTTTATCGTCTTTTACCTCCAACTCTGTATAACCAGACAAGAAAGATGACAATTTTATAACAATTTTTTCCACCGTATATGGATCTTGATTGTACAGTCGATATAAGGCTGCGGCTAAGTTCTCACCAGAATGGCCGATTGCGTCACCCGTATAATTTATGTCGTACCGAGTCGGTTCCCTGAGTTTTTCTGGATTGAGTTGCATGAAATTCCATGAAGCGATTTCCCTTTGTGCTGCAAATATGTGTGGGAAATCCACTGAAGTGACACTCCCGAGAATCGTCTGATTGACTGCATTGGCATTAACGGAACGTCCGCGTCCATGACCACCATCCTGCCTGATAGTGATTGTAGTAAATCTGTTGTCATTCTCCGTATAGATATACGGCTTACTACTGCCTCCAGCTTTGGAACTTCTCCATATATCAGTCCTTTTCTTTAGATATTTCTTTGCCCAAGTGTCATTGTCTGTAGCAATCTTTGACAAACTCTCATGGGTAACTGACAATTCCTCATATCCCAAATCGTTAAGACGTTTGGCAATTATCAGTTCATAGCGCATTCGCGGAGTTTTCACTTCGGCGACTCTTCCCCAATTATCTTTGATTTTGCGTGGCACTAACATTTCAACCGCGAATCGCATTTCCGATGAAGAAAGCTCATCTGTATATTTTGTGAATAGTTCAGAAACTTCACCACGCAGTCGCTTGTTTGAAAAAGCAGTTCTCAAATCTTCAATAGCTAATCTTGATAACAAAAACAATGCATCAAAGAGGTTGCTCTTTCCCGATGCGTTTGTTCCAGCAATCACAGTTAAAGGAGAGAATTCCAACTCAAAGTCTAAAAAAGACTTGAACCCGCTTATCTCTATCTTCGTAATCATATTTGTTAAGTGTTTAGAATGAAAATACAAAGTTTTTTCTTAATGAGCAAAATGCATTTCTTGTTTTTCGTATTCTTCTCGTGTGATAGGAGTCTCAGGATCTACGATGAGGATTTCATCATAGGTTAAACCGTAAAGGTGATAGAAGATTTGGTCGATTTGATGTCCTAAGATCGCTATTTCTGAAGAGAAAGAAACTTTTTTTGAAACCAATATTTTGTCTACAACTGGAATTATAAGACTTTGTGTATTGGCATCAAAAATAAAATCGGGTATTGGAAGAGAGGCCAATTCGTCGCGCTGTACATGTAGCGTTGGGAAAGATGTTTCATAATACCACCGCAATGGTTTTGAGTTAAGAAGCGCCGCAAGAGTCTTTAATTGGTCTCTTGATTTTGAGTTGTTTTCGATAATAATAACATCCTTCACATAGTAGTTGTCATCATCGAATGTTGCTATTAATCCACCACCAGTATCTCTGACTAGAACTTTGGGCTGTTCGAATCTCTGAGAATTTCCTGGACGTGCAGTTTTTTTATTATCTCTCATCTTTTCTGGCTGGTAGATAACATATTCCCCTTTAAAATCTATAGACCATCTACCTATATCTGCTCCTCTAACCAATTTTTTACAATCACGAGAGATTGTTGGATTGAATGTAAGGAAACGTTCATCATCACCAGTCTTAATGCCAAAAGCTAAAGAGAAAGAACTATCTAATGTGACAGATCCCATTTGCATTTTATTCTTTAGTTGTAAAGAAGATGCATCTACAGATAGGTCGAAAACATTCTTGTACGTGTATTCGAAAGTTGTCTGAGGTGTTGGTTTAAATTCTAGTTGACTCAAATTGACTTTATCCTCAATTATTGCTGACAATATTTGATGATTAGATGTTATTCCTTTTGAGAATAAAAAAATGCATGTTTTTACAGTGGCTGTCTCAAAGACATCCTTGGTAAAATCAATAATCGTCAAAACATCTGCTGCATTAAGGACGTGTTTTCGAATATTCTCAAAACTGTCAAGTCTAAGCCAACCGTCAGACACGATAAAGGTAATTATTCCTCTGTTCTTTGCTATTCGCAAAGCATTCTCCATAAAGCATACGTAGAAATCTGCTTTCTTGACGTATGTATCGAAATATTTCCATAATAATTGTTTTGTCTCTTCTGGAAGATTATGCGGGCGAATATATGGCGGATTACCAATAACAATATCAAATCCTCCTTGCGAGAATACATCATAGAACCATGTATGCCATAGGGTGAATTGGTCGTTAGCTGAGAGGTCAAGGTCACCAAAGTCCACATTGATGCTTTGTTCGCGAAGTTGTTGTTTTACATTTTCAATGATTTCTTTCTTCAACAGTTCCTTTCGCTGATGGTCGGAGCAGTTGTAGTATTCATCAAGTTTCTTGCGTAGGTCAAGACGGAGTACATCGAGCATACTGTCAAACCATGTAAGTTGAGTGCCCTCTCCTTGTTCTGTTGACAAAGTTGTCATCTTAGACAAGTCAACACCTTTATACTGTTCCAACAGCGAGTTGCCCTGCATGATTTTGAAGTCAAGGTTAGGCAGGAATCGTGGCGTTTCCTCGTCAACGATAAGTGAGAGCCAGAAGCGGAGACGGGCAATGTCAACTGCTCCTTTCTCTATATCGACACCATAGATGTTGTTCTGGATGATATGCCGCTTAATGTCGGCAGCATTCTTTTCTTCCAGTTCAGGATGGATGGCACACTGGCAAAGATAGAGTTGGCGCAGCAATCCCATCGGGAAGGCCCCACTACCAATGGCAGGGTCACAAATCTTGACATTGAGCAGTTTGATGCTGATGTCTTCAGCCATCGACCCCAAGTGTTCCGCTTCATGTGTCAGTACAAATTGCCGAATAGATTCCTTATCGGCTTCGTCGTCAATACCTGTTTGCAGATAGGCAATCAGACTTTCCTGGCACATATACTGCACAATCTCCTTTGGCGTGTAGAATGCGCCCTTGTCCTTGTTATCCTCCAGCAGGTTCTCGAATACACGCCCTAACATTTCGGGGTCAACACCGATTTGTGCATCGTTGGGGTCGTTCTCGTCAATGGTGAAGTTGTATCTCTCAAAGAATTCAAGCACGTCACCCAAAAGATGCTGCGGCAAACGGATATTGGAACAATCCTCTTCGTCTAATTGGAAGAGTCCACCATTAAGGAATGGTATCTTGATGTCACTTCCCACTTTGGGCGAAGCAAGGTCATTGTTGTCTTGTCGGTTGGTGTTGAGGTCATTGAAGAGGGGCTCAAGGAAACCGTCAATGAAGTTGTCTTTATCGGCAAACTCGTTGAACTTGTTTTGCAGGAAACGTGTGTCGCCACCTTTCCAGTCCTGACGGTCGGCAGGCACGCCCATCCATTCCTTTTTCTGCAGGAACTGAAGGAAAACCAATCGGCCCATCAGTTTCTTGATGTAGTCACGTACAGTCTTCTCTGGGTCCTTATACACAGCCACGAATTGGTCGAATATCTCGTGGCAAGGCTCATGGATGGTCTTCTCCACCCACTTCCCCTTTTCTTTCACATAGCGTTTGCCCGTGATATACTCCACGATGTCAGCATAATGCTCACGATATTCATCGAAGAATTCCTTGGAGAGCGCTTCCACGGAGAAAGCATCCTTTATGTTCTCAAACGAAATACCTTTGCGCTGCAATGCATCGAAGCGACCAACGGGCGTATTATAGAAATTTCCGCCTTCGCCAAAGACATAGGTGTAACGTTTGGGGGCTGTGCTCTCGCCCTTGATGTCACAAACAAAAGACAACCGCCATAGTTCGCCACTATCGAATACTACTAAGGCTGCATCGAACTCTCCCCAATTGGGATTGACAAATGACTTCACCAAATTGCGGAGCCCCACACGCTTACGAGCCACATTGCCGTGCTGAATCTTGTAGCAGAACAAACCGATGCGGTAGCTATCTGTGGTGTCAAGGGCACCAAGGTAGTAGCCTTTTTCGTCATCGGATGTTCCGTTGATAGCCTCTGGTTCTACTTTCAAATCTTTTGCCTGAAAGAAATGTCGCAATATTTGCTGCCACTCGCTCATGTTGAATGGCTTTTGGAATATCTGTCGTAGGTTGTCTTTGCTGTATATCATACTTCTTTTTTCAAAGCGTAACAATTTGTAACCGTTTCATTTTATATAAATGTTTCGGAAATGATGATTTGCGGGTCAGAAACTTTTGGTACCGCCTCTTCCTGCTTTTCCTTGCTGATGGTCTGGTATTCATCAACAAGAGAAAGGACTTCTTTTTTCAGCTTGTCTTCATCTTGCTTAATCTGCACTTTGTCGCCTTTATATGGCTTCGACAAGTCGCGTAGTCGGCGAGGCAATTGAGTATAGACTCCATTGTTAATATAAGCTGCCAAGACATCACATTGTGCTTTCACCATACTATCCGTAAAGGTTTGCTTCAGTTTGCGAAGGAAGTTAAGTGCCGTCTTCGAAATGTTGTCGAGGTCGGTACGATTGATTGACGAATCGTCGGCTGCCTCCACATATTCAGCGGTATATTTGTGAAGGGCACGGTTGACATGGTCGTAGTTCTTGCTATCAGGCAGGAACGGAGCAGCTTGTTCTTCAGGTTTGGCCTTAAGATACTTTACGGCTTCAAGAAAGTCGATAGGCACCACCGTCTTGTCAGTTGCCAAATAGAATTCAGTCTTAACGTCAGAAGAAACAAAGATAATGGTCTTGTCTGTATGCTTGCCAGTATTGCGGGCCACACGACTCTTCAACGGTAATTGCTTCACCTTGTCATACAGTTCACGGTTGTTGTTAAACACATCGCGCAACTCCCGAATCAAGGCAAGTTTTGCATCCATGCTGTCCTTAACGTTGCTGTCAAACATCTTGAATTGCTTGACAATTTCTTCCTTGGAATAGATCTGTACATCCTCACCAAAGGCAGAATGGAAACCTTGCAACTTCACAAGTGCATTCTCATAGAGCTTAATCTGCTTATTGCCTTGTGGGGATGGATAGAACATATAATTGTAAATGTATTCGGCCACAGATCCGATACGGTTGACACGACCTATGCGCTGCATCAAGCGTGAGGCATTCCAAGGAGAATCATAATTGATAATGATGTGAGAGCGATGTAGGTTGACACCTTCAGCTAGCACATCCGACGTCAGGATGATGTTGTAGCGGTCTTTCTTTACCGTGCTGTTGGCATCGAAGTTTTCCTTGATGTCCGTTGCCCTGCGGTCACGGTTCTCAGCCGTCACCGTAAGCACGTCTGTCCGTCCTAACTCATTCTCCAATCTAACTTTGAGATAGTTGAGTGTATCGACACTCTCTGAAAACACAACCAACTTGCCAGAGAGATTGCGACTATCAAAGAATTCGTTCTCCAGTTTTTCCCTGAAGAGATCAAACTTCTGGTCATCATGCTCTTGTTTCCAATCGGCATTAAGGTCTTCAAGCACTTTCTTGTCATGTTGGAGCATCGCGATGAAATCAGGATCAAAATCTTCCGACTTGTAGAGGATGTCGCTTTCGTTATAGCCTTTTTCCAGCGCCTTCTCTATAATCTCGTCCAGCTCCATCCCTTTGGCCTGCAAGTCTTTTACATTAAGGTCTGGAGCAATGATGACTTTGTCCTCAGCAAACATCTTTAGCATATCATCTGTGATACGAAGTAATGTTGCTAAAGACAGTTTGAAAGCATGGAAACTACTTTCCAATCGCTTCACCATGTGAACTCGATAGATGCCAGCCAATGTCTGACCGACATGCACAGCATTGCGGTATTTCGCTCGAAGTTCTGGTTTCAGGAACTCGATAGCGCGATAACGGGCATAGTGCAAATGTGGTTCAAACTTATCGTCTGACAACACGTTCAACGTATAGAAGAAACGATTGCTCGTGTCTGCATCCATCTCATACTCCAATGGAGTAGGAGCCAATGGCTTTGGAAAGACAATCCCTTGTGCTTTCAAATCCTTCTTGTATTCAGGGTCGTTTTCGATGTTGCTTCGTGTCCTGCGGACAGTCACTTTGTCTATGACTCGTTCACGGATTACTTCATAGATTTTATCAACATCAGCCGTAACATCACGAGTCTCACGCTCTTTCATCAACAAGCTATATGCCTTGATATGTTCTGCGAAGAACCCTTTAAGATTAGGAATTCCATCAATGGTACAACTCTGGCTGTCCTGGAAGAGAAGCAAAAGGTTAAGCAAGTCTTCTGGACGGTTATTGAGTGGTGTGGCAGAAAGCAGCATGACTTTTTTTCGTTGACTCTTCAACAACCCAGTGTTGACACAATCAGCCTTACAGATTTTCTGTAGGTCATCATATTTACCAGAACCACCATTGCGGAACCCATGGGCTTCATCCACAATGATTAGGTCGAACTCTTCCTTTGACTTGTAACGGTCTTTCCCATCGAGAACTCTGTCCAGTTTCCCATTGGTAATGAATTGTGCTTTATTATAAATGCCAAAAAGTTTGAAGGTGTCCTCCCAGTTTTCACGTAGAGCTGGAGGAAACACAACAAGTATGCTTGTGTTCCTTCCATTGGCTTCTATGAAGCGTTTGGCAATCATGGTAGCAATCATTGTTTTGCCAAGACCGACTACATCAGCAAGGAATAGTCCATTATGGCGCATGAGCATTTGGAATCCCTGAATGACAGCATCGGTCTGATACTTCAACTCCATCACTCCAGGAGGAAGCTGGACTGAGAAATCATCTTCAACCTGCTCTCCAAAAGTATCTATCAACACCTTCAAATAGATTTCGTATGGTGTAGGCTGATAACCGAGATATGTCTTCTGCTTGATGCTTTCAATATCGTCAATTGTCAATGGAACGGCTTCTTCCCAAAGCTTCTTGAACTCCGTATGGCAGTAATCAACATCATCAAAATCCTTCATGGCCACATTCAGCTCGTACCTTGGGGATTGTGTCGTGCCAAGTCCCGAGTCCGAAATATTGGAAGACCCCATGATGACCCATCCGTCTGTATGCTCTGAATGGTTTTGAGGCAGACACAAATAAAACTTGGCATGAAGATTCTTCGTGGAGTGTATTTTCATTTCGAGTCTGCCGTCTACCAAATCTTGACACATCTGCAAGATGCCTTCTTCTACTTCAGGAGCATATCGGGCGTTGATGATATCCTGCCGGAATTCTTCATCATAGACAATCTTTGCTTTCTCAGCACTCTCCAGCATCAACATCGTTTTGTTGTGCCTGCGGAATATATCATCGATGTTAATACCTACAAGTATCTTGATCTCCTCAACATCCTTCAACTCCTTGCGAAGTTTGAAGTAGCCAGAAGAACGAAAGAATCCGACAACGGCCAAGAATCGGTCGAAGTTGGCCATGCCTGATGCTATACCCTTCAATTTGTCAAAAAGGGTGTTGCCGGATTCATTGTTGAAAAACTTGCTACTCATATCCTATATTCTTCTTTGCCAATTTTCTTGTATATTATAAGGCATTAAATTATTCTGTCCACAACAAATCATCAACACTCACCTCTAAAAGTTTTGCGATGAGGATGAGATTCTCAACATTAGGTTGAGCCACATTCGTCACCCACTTAGACACCATAGCGGGATCTTTTCCCATCAGCTCGGCCAGGCGTTTGTTCGTCATGTCTTTTTCTGCCAATACCACCTTCAGGCGGTTCAAGCGTTTGCGTTCCATCAGTTACATTTTATTTCAACCACAAATGTACTCAATATTTTTTAAAAACAATGTTCTTTTAGTAAAAATCTGCCATTATGAGGCATGAAAATGTCAGACGATATATATGGGATAATCCAGGCATCGTTGGCTAACTAATAGAAAAGCCTAAGAGACTGTGCCTTTTTTGACACACCCTCTTAGGGCAAGTATTTTTTTACTTCACCATCAGCATCGTCGGTCTTGAACTCCCCATGTCGGCACGAAGATGGAACGACCGGTTCCATCTGTCGAATTGAAGCTGATAACACACGAGAATAAAAGTGGTTGGGGAGTCGCAATGCTTTCCAACCACTTCTTTTTTGTGCCGATCACAAACGATGAAAAACGCTGACTTACCACCAGCCTTGCTTCTCCTCACCGCTCGGCCTAAGGCACAACCAACAATTAGTCATTAACCCGCGCAGCGATGCGCACAAAAACGAGGAAAAGAAAATGTTAGAATTCAAGAAGTACAACTCCATCGAAAACTCCTTCAGCAGGGAGTTCATGGAGAAGGTCGTGGCAGAGATGCCAGCCGACCTGGAATATGTGGTGCAGGAAAAAGTGCATGGCGCCAACACGAGTTTTCTCTGTGACGGAGAGAGCGTGAGGTTTGCCAAGCGTACGTCCTTGCTGGAGGCTGACGAGAAGTTCTACGACTATCCCGAACTGCTCGAGAGATACCGAGACAGGGTTGTCGCTCTCACTAAGGACGTGATGGGCAGGTATGCCGGCACGAGGAGCGTCAACATCTTCGGCGAGATGTTCGGCGGCACCTACCCTCACAAGGACGTACAGCCCAACCGCAAGGTGACCATCATACAGAAGGGCGTGTGCTACACCCCGGAGCATGAGTTCTATGGCTTCGATATCTATCTCGTCGGTGACGAGAGCAACAGATACCTGCCTGTGGATGAGGTGAACGAACTCTTCGAGAAGCACGGCTTCTTCTATGCCAGGACGCTGTTCAAGGGCACGCTCTCCGAATGTCTGAAGCATCCCAACGCTTTCCCAAGCAAGATAGCCGAATGGCTCGGCCTGCCTGCCATCGAGGACAACATCTGCGAGGGCATCGTCATCAGACCCGTCGTGCCAATGTATCTCAGGAACGGCAGCAGAGTGCTCATCAAGAGCAAGAATGAAAGGTTTGCTGAAAAGAAAAGTGTGAAGAAGCGCAACAAACTGTTTGCCGAACCTGTTCCCTACAGTGAGGATTTGAAGGCTCTTGTCATCGAAGTGGAAGCCTACGTCACCGAGCAGCGTCTAGCCAACGTGGTCAGCCACATAGGTGAGGTGCATGTGCCCAAGGACTTCGGCAAGATCATGGGTCTGTTCTCCAAGGACGTGCTCGAAGACTTCCTGAAGGAGCATGGCGGTGAATACGGCTGCCTTGAGAAGAGCGAGCAGAAACTGCTCAACAAGGAACTGAACAAACTCGCCACCGCTCTGGTGAAGAAGGCCTATATGAGCCAGGCCTACATACTCGATGAATAATAATCAATAGACTCTCTCCGTGCTTCAAATGGAGCATGGGGAGAGTCATAAAAACAGAAAGAGAAAAATGAATTTCAAGTTTGATGCGGAACACACATTCTTCACATCCGACACGCATTTCAACCATACGAACATCATCAGGTTTTGCAACCGTCCGTTCAGGAATGTGGATGAGATGAATGAGACGATTGTCGCCAATTGGAGTGCCACAATAGGAATGGATGACACCGTGTTCCACCTCGGTGACTTCTGCCTGGGGGGAGCTGCCGAATGGACAAGGCTGCTTGACCGACTGAACGGCAGGATATATCTCATACTCGGCAATCACGACCTGAAGAACATCCGTCAGGGTTTTCTGGGAAGGTTCGAGCATGTGGCCATGCAGATGCGAATAGAGATAGGCAAGCGGAAAATCTACCTTTGTCACTATCCTTTCCTGTGCTTCGAAGGAGGTTACAAGGACGTATGGCAGTTGTTCGGCCATGTCCACACCAGGAAGAGCAACACGGGGATAGATGCCGGAAGACTCCAGTATCTTCACACCATCGCGCTATTCGTTTTTCGACTTGTAATACTGGCTGGGGGCGACGCCATAGAACTTCTTGAAGAGGGCGGAGAAGGAGGTGGGGCTTGAGAAGCCGCAGGAATAGGTGACTTCCGAGACGTTCATCTTGCCACTGGCAAGCAGTTCGGCGGCCTTCTTCAGGCGTACCTTGCGGATAAAATCATGTGGTGTCTGTCCTGTCAGGTCCTTCATCTTGCGGTGCAGGTGGACACGGCTGAGGCCTACTTCACTGGCTATCAAGTCCATGGTCAGGTTTTCATCATCCAGGTGGTCGTTGATGGCCTTCATGATGTTGGCAAGGAGTTTTTCGTCAGGCGACTTGATACTATCAGGCTTGGTCTTTCCTTCCAACTGGTCAGTATGTTCATATTTCAGGCGGAGGGTACGTGTCCGCTGTATCAGGTTGACAATGGTCTGGCGGAGGATTTCCATGTTGAACGGCTTGACGATGTAGGCGTCGGCACCCGTAGTCAGACCTTTCAGTCGTTCCTCGTCCATGCCCATGGCCGTCAGCATCACGACAGGTACGTGGCTGGTTGCAAGGTTTGAGCGCAGACTCATGCAAAGCGTGTGTCCATCCATGTCGGGCATCATCACATCGCTGAGCACCAAGTCGGGAACGATGCGGATGATTTCAGCGAAAGCCTGCCTGCCGTCAGCAAAGGCTTTTATCTCATAGTCTGCACAGAGTTCCTGCACCAGGTAATCACGGATTTCCGCATCGTCCTCGGCAATCACCAGCAGAGGCCGCTGACGGGTGGGCGACTCTATAGGTTCTTCAGTGGTCTCGTCAGTATCTTCTACTTCTGCCAAAGTCAGTTGCTCAGCAGTCTCCACGTCGGGCTCAGTTGCCATCTCATCGGCTTTCAGGTGCTCACAACCTAATGGCAGTGAGATGACGAACTCACAGCCCTTGTCCAGATTGTGGGCCGAGATGGTGCCATAATGCAACTCTACCAACGAGCGGGCGAGATCGAGACCGATGCCCGTTCCCGTCTGCTGGTTGCTGACCTTGCTGTCCGACTGATAGAAACGTTCGAAAATCTGCTCCAGTTTGTCCTCGGGAATCTTATCACCATTGTCTCGGATGGCAATAATGGCATTCTGCTTGTCGTGGCTGACGCGGATGGCAATCTCTCCACCCGTCGGTGTGAACTTGAACGCGTTGGACAGCACGTTGACGATGACTTTGTCGAAGTAGCGACGGTCAATCCATACCGGCAACGTCTCAGAATCATGGTCATACAGGAAACTGATTTGCCGGTTATGTGCCTGGTGCTCAAACAGTGAGTATAATTCCTGGATAAATCCCACGAGATCGGTCTCCCTCATGCGCATTTGCATCTGTCCCTTGTCAATCTTGCGCAGATCCATCATCTGGTTGATAAGTCCCAGGATGCGCTCGGCATTGCGGCGCATGATTTCATAGATGCCCCTCTTCTGTGGGTCGCCCTCGCGCTTGATGAGCGAGAGCAACGGGGTGACGATAAGCGTCATGGGCGTGCGGATGTCGTGGCTGAAGTTCATGAAGAAGCGCAGTTTAGCCTCGCTCAGTTCCTCGGCGTGGATATGCTCCTGCAGTTTCATGCGCTCGCGCTCACGATTTCGGCGGTAGGCGATGTAGCGCCACACGATGAGTGCAAGCAAGGCAGCATAGAGCAGATATGCCCACCACGAGCGGTACCACGGGGCATGCACCACGACGGTAAACGTGCGCTCGGCCGTCTCAGTACCCTTGTAGGATGCCTTTACGCGGAAATGATAGGTGCCGGGAGCCAGACGCGAGAACGTGATTTCATTCGTTCCCTGCTGTAGTGCCACAAACGGGTCGCCGTTGATGCTGTACAAATAGGTGATGCGCTCGGGTGCATCGAATGTCAGTGTGGAAAAACTGACGGAAAACGAGTTGTCGCTGTGGTCCAGTTCAAAGTGTTGGCTTCGTGTGACGAGCGTGTCGGTCACCTGGTAACTGCCCGAAAGCGTGGTCTGGTCGACTGGCACGCCGTTGATGGTGAAGGCCGTCAGGCTGACGGTGGCGTTCCATTCCCGAAGGTCAATGTCGGCCGGGTTGAACCAGGTGATGCCGCCCGTGCCGCAAAATAGAAGTTGGCCGTCGGGCATGGCCCATGAGCCGCCCGTAGTGAAATAGTTGGCCTGCAAGCCGTCCTCCACATAGTAGTTTTGGAACCGACCGCTCTTTACATTCATGCACGAGAGTCCCATGTCGGTGCCTAACCAGAGTTGTCCCATCTGGTCTTTCTCGATGGACGCGACATTGTTGCTGGGCAGTCCGTGTTCCCTGGTATAATGACCCAGTTCCCGTTTGCGCAGGTCGTAGCGGTACAATCCCTCGGTGGTGCCAATCCAGAGCGCATTATTGAATTCTCGTGCCATGTTGACATTTGCTCCCGGCACCAGGCACTTGCCGTCAAAGATGCCGTTCCATGTCATGTTGTCAAGTTCCAGACAGTTCAGTCCGTTGTCTGCAGCTACATAGAGACGATGCCCGTCGGGCGACAGCGACAGTTGGGAAATGTAGTCATGAGAGAGTCCTTTTCCAGTGCCGTCAGTCGAACGATATTGCCGGATTTCCTGGCCACCCTTGGTGAACATCAGCAGCCCTTGGCCCATCGTTCCTGCCCAAATCCGTCCTTGGCTATCCATGGCATAGTCGGTGATGCTGAGGAAATTGTTTTGCTGGCTTTTCACAGGATGGTATTGCGATGTCCGTGGGTCAATCCATCCGCCACCTTCACCATAAGAGCCAATCCAGATGCGCCCCTCGGCATCCTCGCTGATGGTCAGTACGGTCGATGGGAAGCCTTCTGCATAGTGCCTGATGAGATGGCCATCCTTGTCCAGGAAATAGATACCGTCCTTGTCTGTGCCAAGCCATGTGTTGGCTTTGCTGTCTGCAAAAACGCAGCAGATATTTGCGGTGCCGATCACGTTCATTGCACCGGCCTTATGTCCCATATAGCGGAAGCCTGACGACGAGGGCGGCTGCTGGAAAATCCCTTTCTCGCTCAGTCCCAGCCAAACGTTTTCGTTGCCGTCCTCTATGATGGCATACACCTTGCTCTTCGACAGCTCCACCTCATGACTATAGTAAGAATTGGCTGTCAGTTCGCCTGTTAGTGGGTTATAGATGCTCATGCCCTTGCCGTCGAAACCCACGAGAAGGTTGCCCGTATGGTCAGTATAAAGGGCAGGTACAGGAATGTTGCCCGTTTCCGCCACGTGGACAAACTGTTCACCCTGCTTGCGGAAGAGTCCTCGGTTGGCCGTTCCTACATAAACGTTACCCGACATGTCGGTGCATACGCAGTAGAACTTCATGCCGTCGCCATCGTTCATGTATTGCTTGACACGCTTGCCGTCGTAACAGAACACACCATTTTCTGCGACAATCCAAAGTAGGCCGGCATTGTCCTCCGCCATACTACGGATTTCCCCGCATCCAGGCAATTTTATGTTCATCTGGCGGGCAGTGCCATCGTTCTTCACCAATAGCAGTCCATCTGTTGAGGTTCCCGCCACCAGTTCCCCATTCTTGCGCTCAAAGAGGCAGTTCACGTTGCCATAGACGGACTCGCCCTTCCCGTTCAGTTTCTTCACGTCGCGGAACTGCACGCCGTCGTAAACTTGCAGATTGGCGTATGTGCCAAAATAGAACAGTCCGTTGCGGGCTTGCGCCATGCAGAGCACGTGGTTGTTGCCCATCCCTGCAGCGTTCTTCTGCCCTCGCTTGAACACTTGAAACTGGTAGCCGTCATACTGCACGATGCCGTTGCTGGTCACTGCCCACAGGAAACCATTCCTGTCGATATATAGTTGGTTGATAAACAACCCCGACCGCAAGTGGTCTATATCGAAGAACTTTCCTGCCTGTGCCCTTGCCGTCAGTACGGCAAAAGCCAGGAGCATGGTCATGGATATCAACAAACGTCTTCTCATTTTTCTTCTCCGATGACGACACCCCAGGGTTCAATGGTGATATTCTGCCCTTGTGCCAGTTTCTGGCTGTCGAGCAGTGACCGGCTTGCCGGATAGGGATAGGCGACTGTTTTCGGTTCGTAGGAGTAGTTGAAAAGATAGTGCAGTTTGCCACCCTTGGCGTTGGTGCCTGAACGGAGGACGATGGGAAACCGGTACTGTCGCTCCACGGTGGCGATGCCCTTTCGGTCGGCAGCGCGGGCAATGAGCCGATAAAGAATGTCGGTGGAGGGCACGGTGCCTATATAAATGAGGTGCCCCTTGCCATACTGGTTCTCCGTGATACACGGCCATTGTCCGAAGAACTGGTGCTCTACGGTGACCAAAGGCTGAGCCGTTGTCGGTTGCAGGAACTCCATCCAGGTGTTGACGGTATTGTCTGAGGCACCGATGCTGTTGGGCTTCAACGGCAGCGTGTTGATGCTCGAATACTCCTGATAGGTGAAGCCGCAGGCTTCGGCCAACGGGCCTGGAGCCAGCACGGGACGCACGGCATTGTCGTAGTCGGTATAACCGCTCTTATAGAGCATCACAACCTCGCCGCCCTGTCGCACGAAGTCGCTGATTTTCCGCAACAATTCGTCGGTGGCTACATAGAGCGAGGGCACTACGAGCATGTCATATTGCGAGAAGTCCTGCATCTCGGGCTTGTCGACTGGCAGGATGTCGCATTCGATATTCTGTCGGTAAAGCGCGTCATACATCATGTTCACCTTGTATTGGTCGCGGTCGGTGTAGGGCATGAAGTCGAGGGCGTGCTTTGAGTCATGGCTGAACAGCAGGGCCACGCGGTTCCGCTTTTTCAGATTCACCAGTCGGTCACCGATTCTGTCCAATTCCTGGGCACCTTTCTTGAACTCACGATAGACACGGTTGGGTTTGCCGTCATGGCCGAGGATGCCACGCCAATAGGTTTCCTGACCATAGTGCAGCGTGCTCCAGTGCCAGTATTCCACCATGTTGGCGCCACCTGAGAGGAAGGCATACATGCTCTGCCGCAACTGCCCGTCGTAGGGCGGCCACTGGTTCTGGCTCGACCAGCCCGTGCCCTGGGCATTGGTCTCCGTGATGAGAAAATTGTGGCTGCGGCTGACGGTGCGCATATAGTCGCATGAGTAACTGATCCACTGACCGTCCTGTCCGTTCTGCATGGTGTAATAGACATTGATGGCGGGGTACTCCATCTGTCGGAATGCCTCCACCTGGTCGATGTCGTGGAAACTGGGCATGAAGCAATGCATGATGAACTGGTCGGGGCGTTTGTACTCGTTCACGATGTCGGCCTGCCAGTTGAGGAAGTCGGCCGTCGCCTTGCGGTTCCAGCGCTCCCACCAAACTTTATATGAGGGGTTCGTAACGCCCTTGCGGTCGTAGAAGTCCTCCCAACGGTTGATGTTCATACCCCAGTAGTTCAGTCCCCAACGGCGGTTCAGTTCCTTCAGGTTGCCGCCAAACTCCTGCTTGATGTATTCGCGGAAGCCCTCGAAGTAGTCGGGATTGTCAATCTTTCGCGCCTCCACCTCGTTATCTACTTGATAGCCGATGATGGCGGGGTGCTGGGCGTAGTGCTCCATCATCTTGCGGATGATGCGCTCCGAATAGCGTCGGTATGTGGGGTTCAGCAGATCCATGTTCTGACGGATGCCGTAGTGGCTCTGTCCGCCGTCCCATGTCTGCGACAGCACCTCCGGATGCTCTGCTGCCAGCCATGAGGGAATGCTGTAGGTGGGTGTGCCAAGGATGACCTTAATGCCAGCCTTGTGCAGCGCATCGATGATGCGGTCCATCCATGCGAACTCAAACTGTCCGTCCTGCGGCTCAAACAACGACCATGTCGATTCGCCCACGCGCACCACAGTGAGATGTGCCTCCTTCATCAGCCGGATGTCCTCGTCCAACCGGTCTGTCGGTGTGTATTCAGCATAGTACGCAGCCCCATAAAGTGGCTTGTCAAACTGGTAAACCTTCGTCTCTTTCTGGGCAGATGCCGCCATGCAGAGCACCCATCCCGCCATTATCAGCATAACTTTTTTCATCGTCTTTGACATTTTATAGCGCAAAGATACTATAATATCATCCGGTATCCAAACGATTTCAAATCTTTCCTTTCGTCTTGATACAAATGAATAGCCATGCGTTACAGATGGATAGGCAGATGGGGTGTAAAGACCTTACTTTTGCATCCGAAAGCAGATTACAACTTAAAAAAATAGAGATGATGCAGAGTTTAAAGAAGTATTGTTTATTTGTGCTGTTGGCTGTGGCATCGACGGCACAGGGGCAGTCGTTCCGCGACATCGAGGAACTGAAAGAGATGCGTAAAGACTTGCAGACGGAGGACTCGCTGATGCGTCTGGGCATCCTGAAGGACGAGGCCACGGGGTTGCCTTACTTCACGGGCTACAGTTACAACGTGCTGTACGACTGGGACCAGTATTTCGAGGCCATCGTGCAGATTTACATGGGCTGGTCGTCGGAGTATATCAAGAACGGCGTGCTGCTGTTCCTGCAGAATCAGGGCGAAGACGGTTTCATTGCCCGCTCGGTTCCCTCTAACCCGTCGCACGACAACGAGCACGTCAAGCCCTTCCTCTCGCAGATTGCTTTGCTAGCCGTGCAGGAGTACGGCGAGAAGGACTGGATTCTGGAGAAGAATACCTTTGAGCGACTGAAGAAATACTTGGACTACTGGCTTGTGAATATGGACGAGGACGGCAACGGACTGAGCGAGTGGATGTCGGCGCCGCATACAGGCATGGACAACCAGCACGAGCGGGCCGGTTGGTGGCTCGACCGTTGCTCGGAGGGTGTTGACCTGAATTGCTACCTTGTGCGCGAAATGAAGGCTTTCGCCCGACTCGCGGAGATGGCGGGAAAGAAGAAGATAGCTGCTGAGTACCGCCAGAAGAGTGCCGAACTGGCCGAGCGCATCCGCACGATGCTGTGGGACGAGGAGGATGGTTTCTACTATGATCGCCGCCACACGCCGGCACACTGGTTTGCCAAGAGTGCCGCCGTTGTGGCCGACGTGAACATCCAGAAATGGAAGAAGAAGGATCTGATACCTGTGCGCTCTATAGGTGCATTTGCCGTGCTGTGGTCGGAAGTTGCCACGCCCGAACAGGCAACACGCATGGTGCGCGACTATCTGTTCAACCCTAAGGAGTTCTGGACGGGAGCCCCCGTCGCTGCTCTGTCGCGGTCGTGCCCGTGGTACACCACCACCAAGTATTCGTCGGACATCGGCTGCGGCTGGCGCGCCAACGCATGGATTCCCACCAACTACATGATTTACCATGGTCTGCGCTACTACGGCATGAAGGAGTACGCCTCGCTGCTGGCCCACTACACTACCAAACTCGTCCGTGAGAACGGCAACCGCGAGTACTACAACTCCGAGACGGGCGAGGGCTGCGGCCTCGACCCCTTCTGGGGATGGAGCCTGTTGGGCCACTTCTGCGAGTTTGAGAATACGTTGGAAAAGGATATTACGATAATACGTTAATTGACCATGAAGATGAAGTTCAGGCAATTGATTATATTGGCGGTAGCCAGCGTGATGGCGTGTATGGTTAGTGCCCAGACCGTGCGAGAGACCATCCGGTTGGACGAGGGGTGGAAGTTTGCCTTTGGCAATGCTTCCGACCCAGCAAAAGACTTTGGCTGTGGCACGGAGTATTTTAACTATCTGACCAAGGCCAACTCGCTGCATAACGAGGGACCTTACAGTCAGAAATTTGACGACTCGGCGTGGGAGGAGGTGCGTATTCCCCACGACTGGGTGACAACGCTGCCCTACGCCCGCGAGGCCAGTCACTCTCACGGCTACAAGACCGTGGGCTACAAATATCCAGAAACCAGTGTGGGATGGTACAGAAAGGTCATCAGCATCCCTGAGTCCGACTTAGGCAAGCACCTGCTGTTGCAGTTCGACGGCATCTTCCGCGATGCCCGCGTTTGGTTCAACGGCTACTATATGGGCACGGAACCGAGCGGCTATGCCACGGAGGTGTATGACGTGACGGAGTATGTGAACTACGGCGGCGACAACCTCATCTGTGTGCGGGCCGACGCGACGTTGGAGGAGGGGTGGTTCTACGAGGGAGCCGGCATCTACCGCGACGCATGGCTCGTGAAGACCGCCGCCGTCAGTGTGGCCCCCTTCGGCACATTTGTATATGCTGACCTTACCGCACCTTACGTCAAGGCCACTATCCACATAGAAACTGAGGTCAACAACCACTCGCTGAGCACACAACAGTGTGAAGTCAGCCACCGCCTGCTCGATGCCGACGGCAAAGAGGTTGCCAAGTCTGCACCCTCAACCCTCACAATAAAGGCGAAGCAAACTCTTAACTCTCAACTTTCAACTCTCAACTTAAACAATCCTCATCTTTGGAGCACCGCCGACCCCTATTTGTATAGGGTAGAAACAATCGTGAAGGTGAACGGCCAGGTGACCGACATTTACGAAACCACTACCGGCATCCGCGACATTGCCTTCACCGCTGACCATGGCTTCTTGCTGAACGGCCAGTCGCTGAAACTGAAGGGCGTGAACATGCATCAGGACCATGCCGGCGTAGGCTCGGCTATCCCTGAGGCCCTGTTGGAGTGGCGCATCAAGCAATTGAAGGCGTTTGGCTGCAATGCCTACCGCTCGTCGCACAACCCTATGACGCCCGTGCTACTCGACATCTGCGACCGCGAGGGCATCCTGGTGATCGACGAGAACCGTCTGTCGGGCATCAACAGCGAGCACCTGCGCCTGTTGGAGAATATGATACGCCGTGACCGCAACCACCCCAGTGTCATTCTCTGGAGCGACGGCAACGAGGAGTGGGGCATGGAGAATGCCGTGGAAGGGCGCCGTGTAGCCGAGGCCATGCGCAAATACACCCGTCTGCTCGACCCCACACGACCCTCGACGATGGCCAATGCCGGTGGCTGGGAGATGGTGAAGGGTCTCGAAGTGGTGGGCATCAACTACATAGTGCAGAACGATGTCGATAACCGCAAGAAGTACAACCCCACGTGGAAGTTCGTGGGCACGGAGGAAACCTCTGGCTGCGGCACGCGCGGCATCTACTATAACAGTACTGAGCAACCCGGCCACATGCCCAGCATCAACCGCGTCTATGATGAAAAAGGCTTTGAGAACGTCATTGAGCGAGGCTGGCAGTTCTATGCCGACCGTGACTGGGGAGCTGGCCTATTCTACTGGACGGGGTTCGACTATCGTGGCGAGCCCAACCCGCTGGAGTATCCCGCCCACGAGTCGGAGTTTGGCATCCTAGACTATTGCGGATTTTGGAAGGACGAGGCGTGGTATCTGAAATCGTGGTGGACAGACGAGCCGACACTACACATCCTACCCCACTGGAACCTGAAGGGACACGAGGGCGAGGAGGTCGACATCTGGGTCTACAGCAACTGCGACGAAGTGGAACTTACGGTGAACGGCAAGAGACTCACTCGCCAGAAGATGCCGAAGAACGGTCATCTGAAGTGGAAGGCCGTCTATCAGTCTGGCAAGGTCGTTGCCACAGGTTATAAGAACGGCAAGCGCATCCTCACTGAGACCATCGAGACCACCCAACCCGCCTCTAAACTCATGCTGAAGACAGACCGCCAGACCATCGCTGCCGATGGCCGCGATGTGGCTATAGTGACCATCGAGGTGCAGGACTCGAAAGGCCGCATCGTTCCCGATGCCTGTCCGATACTGACCTTCCGCATAGAGGGCGAGGGACGCATCCTCGGTGTGGGCAATGGCGACCCTTCTTATCTCGGAGCCGACCATCCGAAGGACAAGGACTGTCGCGAGTTCAGCATCCCAGCCTTCAATGGTCTGGCGCAGGTGATTATCCAGAGCACAAAGACAGCTGGCTCACTCCAACTGACGGCCATTTCCGACGGTTTGAAAGAGAGCATACTGACTCTCAAAGCGCAATAATGTAGATTGTAACAAATGAATAGCCTCGCGTTACAAATGAATTTGCCCATATGCATATGAAATACTATCTTTGCAACGAAAATTGAAAACTAAAACGAATATGAAACGGATTCTGAACCTTCTACTGCTTCTGATGGCCACGACATCAAGCGTTACAGCTGCCGAGGATATCACACTTTCGGTCAGCGACATCGTCTTCGACTGGGGTGGCTGGGGTGGCCAGGCCAACGCCAGCGAGAACAGCATCACCTTCCCCAACTGGGCAAACAACTATTGGGTCATCGACAACCTCAGCACCGACGAGTACACGCGTCTTGACATGGTGTTTGCCCAACCCGTGAACTACTATCGTATGGTGGTAAAGGCCGTCTATAGCGATAATGGCGAGACAGAGAGCGTGGTCAACTATGGTGCCATGAACCACAGTCTGAAGTTCGAAAAAAACAAGACGCTCGTCAAGATTGTGATGTTCCAAGGCGATTGGGAGGGACTCAACAAGGTAAACGGCGAAGACGTGACGGCCAAGGTCTACTTCGAGAGCATCACCATCCTCACCAAGGAGTCCGCCGACAGTTCCATCATCAAGACAGTGGTCACCTCTCCCAAGTTAGGCACAGGCATGGCCAACCCGCTGTTGGACTTCCAATTCTGTGCAGACCCCACGGCTGTGGAGCATAACGGCCGTCTCTATGTATATGGCACCAACGACCATCAGCAGTATGATGAGGGAGCCGAAAGCAACACCTACGAGCGCATCAAGTCGCTGGTGATGATGTCGACCGACGACATGGTGAACTGGACCTACCACGGTCTGATTCCGGTGGGCACGGTGGCACCCTGGATCATGGCCTCATGGGCACCCAGCATCATCAGCCAGCAGCAAGCCGACGGCAGCACCCTCTTCTCACTCTACTTCTCCAACAGCGGATGGGGCACAGGGGTCATTCAGGCCAAGTCGCCCGTTGGTCCGTGGACGTCACCACTCAACACCAGCCTCATTGATGGTAATAACGAGACGGTGAAAGGCAGCGTTGCCATCTTCGACCCGGGTGCCGTCATCGACGACAATGGCGACGCGTGGCTCTCCTTCGGCAACTCTCAGGGCTGGATAGCCAAACTCAACCCCGACCTGCACTCTTTCGCTGAAGGCCCCGTGAAACTGCTGTCACCTTATCATTTTGAAGCCAATGAATTGAACTATATCTATGGCACATACGTCTATACCTACAATAATGACTGGAGTGAGCACACCCCATGGAACTGGGGCGGCGAGAAGCCAACGCAGTGCAGCATGAACTATTTCACGAGCAAGACACCGCTTGTCACCGACTCATGGGTCTATGGGGGCAACTACTTCAAGAACCCCGGCGACAACGGCATGGGCTACACCAACAACCACAGCCACCTGCACAAGTATCAGGGCCATTGGTATCTGTTCTACCAGACCAATCTGCTTGAGCCTTCATTAGGTTCCAAAGGCGGTTTTCGCAGCATATATGCCGACGAGATGGAAGTGGATGAAGAGAATGTCATCCTCCATGAGTGCATCCCCACGAAAAAAGGTGTGAGTGCCATCAAGAACCTCGACCCATATACAATGCAGTACGCCGCCACCTCTGCCGCCACCCTCGGCATCCTCTATCAGCAGACCGAGGAGCCCGGCCACATGGTAGCCACGGTGGGCACCACCTGCATCACCGCCGATACACCAACCGAAGGCATCATCGAGGTGCGCAATGTGGCGTTTACAAACGGCACCAACACGATGAAGTGTCTGGTAAAGGGAGAAGGCAGCGTCACATTGCGACTTGACGACAAAGATGGAGCCGACTTTGCCACCATCAGCAGCACCGGTGATGGCTGGCAGGAAAAAACTGTCAACACATCCAGCACCTTGAGCGGCACACACGACATCTACCTGATTCTGAAAGGCGACGTGCAGTTCGACACCTGGCAGTTCGTTGGCTCGCCAGACGGACTGGAGAGCCTCACTCCCAGTTCCTCTCTTAAGCGCGGAGAGAGGATATATGACCTTCTGGGGCGCCGGCTCTCCACAACATACCCCAACAACATCTGTATTGTGGACGGTAAGAAATACCTGTCCAAGTGAATGAGAAAGGAATGAGACGGATTCTATCAACCTTCATCTTGCTTTGTGCAGTCGCCATCAGTGTGGCGACTGCACAGACTGCTTATTGGATAACTGCCGATGATTCACTGCGCAATGAACCGAATACGTGGATGGAGTTCCGCAAGGATTTCACGCTGAAAAAGAGACCGAAGAAGGTCGAGGCACGGATTGCCGCCGACTCGAAATACTGGCTATGGGTGAATGGAGCGTTAGCCGTGTTCGAGGGAGGGTTGAAGCGGGGCCCCAACCGCACCGACACCTATTACGATGTGGTTGACCTCTCACCATATCTGAGGAAAGGGCACAATGATGTGCGGGTGCTGCTGTGCTACTTCGGCAAGCCAGGCTTCTCGCATGTCAGCAGCGGACAGTCTGCCGTCATCGTTGATGCCTCGTCCATCGGACTGGTAAGCGATGCCTCATGGCAGAGCCAGCGGTTGAAAGCCTATCAGACCTGCGGCGAGCCATACACCAATTTCCGTCTGGCAGAGTCGAATATACGGTATGATGCGAGGATGGAGGGACAAAACGACCTGAAACCATCGCTCGAAATCGGCACATGGGGTGATGGCGCTTGGGGCAAGTTGGCTGTGCGCCCCATCCCCCAATGGCGCGATTACGGCGTAAGAACCGCTCACTACGACACGGGTGAAGATGACCAAGGCAATGTGGTGCTCTCCGTCCGACTGCCCTACAACATGCAGATGACACCTTGCATTGACGTGACCGATGAGGCCGAAGGCACCTGCATACGCCTTGAGACCGACCATGTCAGGGGCGGTAGTGACAACTGCGTGAGGGCAGAATACATCACCCGCAAGGGACGGCAGCGGTATGAGTCCTTGGGCTGGATGAACGGCGACGTGCTGCGCATCATCTATCCCAAGTCGGCACGGCTGACCGTTCACAGCATCAGTTACCGTGAAACAGGCTATGACTGCGACTTCGAGGGGACTTTCACTTGCTCCGACAGCATCATCAACCGCTTCTGGCAAAAGGCCATGCGCACACTCTATGTGAATATGCGCGACAACTACTTCGACTGTCCCGACCGAGAGCGGGCACAGTGGTGGGGCGATGCCACCATCCTGATGGGTCAGAGTTTTTATCAACTGTCACCACGTGCCAATGCCTTGGTGCTCAAGGCTATCCACGAGTTGGTGGATTGGCAGAAGGAGGACGGCACGCTCTTCTCGCCCATCCCTGCCCAGAACTGGGACCAGGAACTGCCTGCACAGTCGCTGGCCTCCATCAGCACCTATGGCTTCTGGTACTACTATATGCATACTGGCGACCGCGAGACGATGGCGTATGTCTATCCCGCCATGCGCCGCTACCTCTCCCTGTGGACGCTCGATGACGACGGACTGACCTATGAACGGCAAGGTGGATGGCCCTGGGGCGACTGGGGTACCGACGTGGACATGCGCCTGATACTCGCCGCATGGCATTATCTCGCCCTGCAGTCGGCCATCAATGTAGCCGAACTGACCGGACACGAGGAGGATGTCTCCGATTACAAACAACAAATGCAGTCGGTCATGACCGCCTTCAACCGTTGTTGGAACGGCTACGCCTACCGGCATCCCACCTATCATGGCGCCACCGACGACCGTGTGCAGGCGATGGCCGTGGTCAGCGGACTGGCAGACAGCACGAAGTACGAGCGTATCTACGAGACCATTCGTTCGCAGGAATATGCCAGTCCATATATGGAGAAATATGTCTATGAAGCCTTGATGCGAATGGGTCATGGCGACTATGCCCTGGAACGGTTCAAGAAACGCTTTGGACAGATGATTGCCGACACCTGTCACACCACACTCTATGAGGGCTGGCAGGAAGGCGGCTATGGTGGAGGCTCCACCAACCACGCCTGGAGCGGTGGTATGCTCACCGACATCTGCGAGCAGATCCTGGGCATACGTCCCACCGTTGCAGGTTGGAAAGAGGCCATCATCCATCCTGCTGTCAGTCCCATCCATGAAGCCACCATTGCCATCCCGACAGTCAATGGCAAATTGATGTATGGTTTCAAGGACGAAGGCAACATTTTCCATGCCACCATCAGCATCCCCAAAGGCATGACAGTCCTCTTCATCGCCCCTGATGGCTACGCATCAAACAATGGGCATGAAATGTCGTTGAAATCAGGGACACACGAACTCGTATTCCACAAGCAATCACCGTAAACGACACACATTCTGCGTTTTGTTACAGATGAATAGGCATATGTTGCAGATGAATATGCCCACACATGCTAGAAAGGCTACTTTTGCAGCAAAATACTATTTCATCTCAAAACAAAACGTATATGACACTAACAAGAATTAAAAGACGAACCGACCGTCAGCAATGGAGAGTGGTACTTGCCGCACTATTGTTGGCGGTCGGCTTTGTGACAGCCTCGGCACAGGACCGGACTGTAACGGGCAAGGTGACCGATGCCGCAGACGGGGAACCTCTGATTGGAGCCACCGTGACGGTGAAGGAAACCAAGGCGGGTGTTGTGACCGACCTTGACGGACACTATTCGACGAGCATCGCCAGAGGGCAGACACTCGTAGTATCGTACATTGGCTACGACACGAAAGAAGTCAGGTACACAGGACAGCCGACCATCGACGTGGCACTCTCTGTCGATGCCGGCACGCTCGACGAAGTGGTGGTTGTGGGCTATGGCGTGATGAAGCGCTCCGACATCACCGGTTCGGTGGTGTCAGTCGGAGAGAAGGACATCAAGAAATCGGTCATCACATCGGTGGACCAGGCTCTTCAGGGGCGTGCCGCCGGTGTGCAGGTGACACAGAACTCTGGTTCGCCCGGTGGTGGTATCTCCGTGGCCATCCGTGGCGTGAACTCGCTCAATGGCAATGAACCCCTCTATGTCATCGACGGTGTGGCCATCGACGGTCAAACCAACGGCAACAGTTCGGCACTGTCGAGCATCAACCCCTCGGACATCGTGTCGATGGAGGTGCTGAAGGATGCTTCTGCCACGGCCATCTATGGTTCACGAGCTTCCAACGGTGTGGTGCTCATCACCACAAAGAAGGGCCAGGCAGGCAAACCGACCATCGGCTACGAGGGGTACTATGCCGTGCAGAAGATTCCCACGAAACTCGAGACAATGAACCTGCGCGAGTATGCCGTATTATATAATGAGCGCGTAAAAGCATTGGGATGGGGAGAGCGCGAGGAGTTTGCCGACCCCTCCGTGCTGGGCGACGGCACCGACTGGCAAGGTGAGATCTTCCGCAGTGCACCGATGCAAAACCACCAGGTGTCGGTTAGTGGTGGCAGTGACAACGGCCAGTACCTCATCAGTGGCGGCTATCTCTCGCAGGACGGTATCGCCGTAGGGTCAAATTTCAAGCGTTTCTCGTTCCGCATCAATGCCGACTCGAAAATCAACAAATGGCTTCAGGTGGGCGTGCAGAGTTCCTTCTCACGCACAAAGAAGACCGACACCATTGACAACGGAAATGTGATTGAGACTGCGTTGAAGCAGTTGCCTGAAATGCCTGCCCGCAATCCCGACGGCTCATGGGGCTATCAGGAGACCAACCAGTTGGCCACTTACTATTCCAATCCGCTGGCCGATGCATTGACCCGTGAGAACTACGACAAGGGCTTGCAACTGCTACTCAATGGCTTTGCCAATGTAACCATCTGCAAGGGTCTGTCGCTGCGCATGGAATATGGTGGCAGTTACAACTACGGCAACGGATATTATTTCCAGCCCAACATGACTTTGGGCAGTTGGTCGCAGACCAGTTCGGGCAGCCGCAGTTCGTCGAACAGCACTTATTGGTCGTTCAAGCAGTACCTGACCTATATGAACACCTTCGCCAAGAAGCATAGTCTGAACATCATGGCGGGTCATGAGGCTCAGGAGTCGGAATGGGAGAATTTGTCGGCCGGGCGCACCGGTTATCTCTTCAACAGCGTACATGAACTGAACGTAGGCGACGCGAAGACAGCCACCAACAACAACCAAAAAGGCTCGTCGAGCATCGAATCGTACTATGGTCGTCTGAATTACGCCTTCGACGAGCGCTATCTGCTGACAGCGACGCTGCGTGCTGATGGCTCATCGACATTCGGTTCGGACAACCGGTGGGGCTGGTTCCCCTCGTTGGCTCTGGCCTGGCGCTTCAAGCAGGAGGCATTCCTGAAAGACGTCGGATGGTTGTCTAACGGCAAGTTGCGTTTCGGCTGGGGTCTGGTAGGCAATCAGAACGCCGGCGCCTATGCCTATGGCGCTACGATGGCCAATGTGCCTACCGCCTACGGCACAGGCTTCTATCCCAACAATTTTGCGAACAGCAAACTGAAGTGGGAACAGACAAAGGCCTGGAACATCGGTTTGGATTTGAACTTCCTGAACAACCGCATCGAATTCATCTTCGACGCCTATCTGAAGAATACCGACAATCTGCTGATGCAAGCCGCCTTGCCCACGTATGTCAGCGGTGTCATCAGTTCTCCCTGGGTGAACTCCGGAGCCATGCGCAACAAGGGATTCGAGTTCACGCTGAACACCGTGAACATCTCCAACAAGAAATTCGAGTGGACCACCGGCATCACCTTCTCACTGAACCGCAACAAGGTGACACGCCTGTACACAGAGAGCGCCGGCATACAAGGCAACATCGGCGGACTGACATACACCTACACCACCGTTGGCGAGCCTGTGGCTCAGTTCTACGGCTATCAGGTCATCGGAATGTTTGAGAAGGAGGACGATTTCTACCAGAAGGACATCAACGGCGACTACCTGCTCGATGCCAATGGCGACAAGATGATGGTGGCACTGCCTGAAGGGAAGGAAGTGAATGAGGGCACAGGCGTCTGGTATGGAGACTACATTTACAAAGACTTGAACGACGACGGCGTCATTGATGAGCAAGACCGTTCCTTCATCGGCAACCCAGAGCCAAAGTTCACCTTCGGCATCAGCAACAACTGGCGTTGGAAAGGCTTCGACATCAATCTCTTCATCACCGGTTCGGTAGGCAACAAGGTGTTCAACTACCTGGCTCAGCAGCAGTCGAACCCGACAAACAGATGGGTGACGCTGAAGTCGGTGTGCGACTTTGCCAAATACGACTTGATAGACCCCGATGGGGAGCGCACTTTAGACAACATGCGGATGACGAACCCGGGGGCAAGCACCTACCGCATCGACCAGGCAACGGCCAATGAGAATGCCCGCATGAGCAACATTTTCATAGAGGATGGCACATACGTGCGCATCAAGAACCTGGCCATCGGCTATACTTTGCCGAAGACGTTGCTTCGGAAGGTGGGCATCGAGAACGTGCGCGTCTATTTCAATGTGCAGAATCTCTACACGTTCACCAAGTACAATGGTTATGACCCCGAGGTGGGTTCCTACAACCAAAATGTGCTGCTGCGTGGTGTTGACTACGCCCGCTATCCCTCACAGCGAATCTTTACGTTTGGTCTCAATCTGAGTTTATAATCCTTTAACAGACAAACAAATGAAACACTTTCCATATATCACGATAGCCACGGCGCTGCTATTGGCGATGACCGCCGTCTCGTGTAGCGATGATTTTCTGGACAAGACACCGGAGGGAGAATATGTAGAGGACAACTTCTACGATTCCGACGAAGCCATGTATGCCTCCACGGCTCCCCTCTACAACCGTGCCTGGTTCGACTATAACACCCGCGGCATGTTGCTGCTCGGAAGCCTGAGAGCCAACGATGCCTACTCTCCCTACAACTGGCCGGAATATGGCATGTTCACCGTCACTGCACTTAATGAATACCTGAGCGACATCTGGGCAGGCTTCTTCTCCGTGGTCACCATGGCCAATTCAACCATCGACAACATCGAGACCAAATCAACCGCCAATGTCTCCAAGGAAGCCAAGACGACAGCCATCGGTGAAGCCCGCCTGATGCGTGGTGTGGCGCTGTTCTATGCCATGCACGTGTGGGGACCCCTGGTGCTGTTTGAGCACAACCAGGAGGTGGTCGACAATCCCGTTCGTCCCCGCAACCCGGAGGAGGATGTGTTTAGGTTCATCATCAACGACCTGACGTATGCAGCGGAAAACCTGCCCGACAAACCCTTTGCTGACGGCCGCGCCACATGCTGGAGTGCCAAGGCGATGCTGGCAAAGGTCTATCTGGCACGCTCGGGCTGGGACAAGGCGCAGCGCGACGAGGCGGATCTGGCACAGGCCAAGAAGTATGCTCTCGACGTGATAGAAAACAGCGGTGCCAAACTGCTCGACGATTATCACAACCTGTTCAAATACCGTTACAACAACAACGAGGAGTCGTTGTTGGCCTGCCAGTGGTACAAATCGACCACCATGCAGTGGTACGTCTGCAACTGCACCATCTCCGACCTCTGCGCCGACAGCAAGATGCTGGGGGGTGTGATGTGCTGGAGTGCGCTGAATGCCTCGCCCGACATGCTCATGCAATATCGCTACAAGGGTGCAAATGGTGCCTACAAGTGGGAGGTGACACGTCGAGACGCATCCTTCTGTACACATGGTGTCTATTATGACTATATCTGCAAAGCCGACGGTGGCTATACCTATGAGGGAACGGCAGCACCCATCAAGAAAGGCGTGGTGGGCGGACCAGATGATGACAACGACGGCTATGTGGCGATGATGTGCTCGCCGCTCAACACCTATATCATCCGTCTGGCCGATGTCTATCTCATCTATGCCGAGGCCTGCTTGGGCAACAATGATTCGCTGACGGGCGAGGGTCTGCAGTATTTTAATGCAGTGCGCCGACGTGCGGGCATCGACGAGGCCAAATCCATCACTTTTGAGGACATCATCCGCGAGCGACGTGTGGAGTTCGGCATGGAGTTCCTCAACTGGTACAGCATGCTGGAGTGGTACAAGTGGAAGCCCAACTACATGCTCAACTATCTGAACAACCAGTATCGGGGCTGCACCTACAACGAACTGAGGGTAGGGGACAAGAACGAACTGTCGTTCTACCATAATCCCGACAACAGTTGGGAGAACACCGTCAGCACCGAATTCGGAGAACTGGTGTTGCCCGACGTCACACCCACCATCACCAATGACAATATTTTCCTGCCCTATCCCGAGGCCGACGTCATTCAGAACCCGTATCTGAAGCGCGAACCGGAACATTACAATTTTAACGAATAACACCCACCAGTATGATGAACATATCAAAATATATCCCAATATGTCTGGTGTCGCTGATGGCTGTCTGTGCCACCCTGACTCTGACAGCATGCAGCGACGATGACAAAGAGGGTGGACAACCCGTCATTGAGCGAGTTCGTCTGACCGACCCCGAAAAGGCCGACTCCGCCTTCACGGTGGGCAGGCTTGGACAGATGATTCTCATAGAGGGCCACAATCTGGGCCACGCCTTGAACATCTATATCAACAACCAAGACTGCTACTTCAACGCCAATTACAACACCGACACGCATATCATCATGACCATCCCGTCGGACCTGATTGTTTACGGCCAGGACAACACGCTACCTATGGAAATCCGAGTGGAAACGACGCATGGCACGGCAGTATATGCTTTCCACGTCATTGCAGGCGTGCCCACCATCGATTTCTACAAGGCCGACATGGAAGAGAACGAACAGGGAATACCGGAGATACAACCTGGACAGATCATGGAACTGCACGGTTCGTTGTTCCACGAAATCCAATCCATCTATGTGTCAGGCCTCGACACTATGAAGTTGGCCGACTGCCCTTCGTGGGAAGTGAACGACAGTTGCACGGTGGCGTATGTGAAGATGCCCAATGTCATTCCTGCCAACGGAATCATGGTCATGGAATGCTTCTCTGGAACAGCCTACTGCGGATTCTCGAAGTCGCCCATGAAACCGGAGCTCTACGACATATCGTCCGACATGCCTATCCCAGGGCAGACCATCACCCTCTTCGGCAAATACCTGGCCGACCTGACCAGCATCAATATCGGTGGTGAGATTGACATCGACATCAACACCGTTACCGTAAGCGCAGAGATGGACAAGGTGACCTTCACTATGCCAGATAAATTGCCCTCGACCGCAGCCAACGGCACCATCAGACTCAAGACCTTGGGCGGAGTGGCCGAACTGCCTTTCTATCGCTACGACTGGATATTGGAAGACTTCGACGGCAACGGCACCAACCAGAACTGGAACTGGGGAACCGACACACGTGGCGGTTGGTGGGATGCTGCAACGTTCACCGTCTCGCCTGTGTCAGGCAACTGGCTGGGCTTTGAGAACTACACAGGCTGGTGGGACCACAATGTACAGTTCAACGGCAAGCAGGCTCCCAAGGGCATCGATGCCAGCACACCGCTCTCCGACCTTGAACTGCGCTACGAGGTCTATCTGCCAGAGATACCCTCTGCCACCTGCTACAGCAAGATTACGTTCATGGGTGCTGAGGTTGACAAGATTGCCATAGCCGACCGCATCACAGGTCAGACAACCGCTGGCGAGTGGATGAGTGTGGCTATCCCGCTCACACAGTTTGGTACGGGCACCTATGGCGACCTCGTAGGTTCTGCTCCCGGCGACGACGGCAACTTCAAGATTTACCACAGTTACGACGAAATCGGCATCTGGTTCTCCATCGTCTATGACAACTTCCGTATTTACCAAATCAAGTAAGCCATATGAAGACATTTAAATACATGCTATTAGCAGTTGCCGCCATCCTGACGACAACTGCATGCAGCGACGACGACATCGAGAGTGTGACCAATCCGAAGGTGCAGTTCTGCGTTGTCAACGACACGACCTCCGCCATCAGTCAACTGACATTCATGAACTGGCAGGGTTTCCAAATGGTGGATGTACAAGCCAACACCAACTGGCAGTTGAGTTGCAACGCCGACTGGATCACGCTCTCCAACCATTCCGGAGTGCCTATGACGGGCAAGACACTTCACTTGAAAGTGTCGGTGGCAGAGAACGCGACGGGGCAGGACCGCACGGCCGACATCATCCTGACGGGTAGCGGACTGACCTCCAAAATCACCGTGGTGCAGAAGGCGGCCTACATAGATCCCAGCGGATGGATTTCAGCCGAGGATGCCAGCAACGCCATGAAGATAGGCCTGAACTTATACAACACTCTTGATGCTTATGGAACATGGTTTGACTGGACGGACGACCCTATCGAAACGTTTCAGACCTGCTGGGGCAACCCACTGGTCACTGCCGACTGGTTTAATGCCGTGAAGGCCAACGGCTTCAATGCGGTGCGCATCCCCGTGACATGGTTCCCTCACATGGACGAGAACAACCAAGTGAGCGAGAAATGGATGAACCGTGTGGAGGAGGTGGTGAAATACGGACTGGATGCCGGACTCTTCGTCATCATCAACGTACACCACGACACGGGTGGGGAGTGGCTGGCAGCCGACCTGAGCAATATCGAGTCAATCAGCAAGAAGTATGTCGCCCTGTGGACGCAGATTGCCACCCGCTTTGAGAAATATGGCGACCACCTGATGTTTGAGAGTTACAACGAGATACTCGACGAGAACAAAGCCTGGGTCAATGCTGCCGGCGACGCTTTCATCGCCGTCAACCAATTGGCGCAGACCTTCGTCAACACCATCCGCGGCCTCGGCGGCAACAACAAGCACCGCAATCTCATTGTCAACACCTATGCCGCCAACGGCTCCCATGACATGCTCGACCCCTTCGTCATTCCCACCGACGAGACACCCGTCCACCTGATGGTGGAGGTGCATAACTACTCACCAGCCGAATTTGCAAGGATGACGATAGACTTGGATGAAAGCAACATGCCTGTATGGACGGAAGACTTCCAGAATGCTCTTGCAGCAGAACTCGATGTCGTGATAGCGTATGCCAACACCAACCACTTGCCCGTCATCATCGGCGAGTTTGCCGCCAACGACAAGATTGCCGAGGAAGAACGTGCCAAATATGCCGAGTTCATGGTGACCTACTGCCGACAGCATGCCAACATATCCCTTTTCTATTGGAACGAGGTAATCAGCCGTACCACCTTCCAACCTACTTATCCGCTTCTGATGAATGCCCTTCTGAGGGCAAATGACTATTAAATGGTGGAGAATCAACTGTTATACGATGACCTACTTATTGAAAAAAGGCTTAACTTTGCAGCAAAAACATGAATATATGAAGAAACTGATTCTGATATCCTTTGCATTAGCACTCTCATTTGGGGGTGCTAATGCCACCGACCGCTACCGCAATCCGATAATCCCCGGTTTCTATCCCGACCCTAGCATCTGCCGTGTGGACAGCGACTATTATCTGGTGAACAGTTCTTTCGACTACTTCCCAGGCGTACCCCTGTGGCACAGCCGCGACCTCGTGAACTGGGAACAGATAGGACACTGTCTTACTCGCAAGAGCCAGGTAAACTTGAAAGGAACCCTCTCATGGGGTGGCATCTACGCCCCCACCATCCGTTACAACGACGGCACGTTCTATATGATTACAACCAATACGACCAACGGCGGCAACTTCCTCGTCTATACCGACAACCCGCGTGGCGAATGGTCCGACCCCGTGTGGTTGGAGCAGGGCGGCATCGACCCGTCGCTCTTCTTTGAGGACGGTCACTGCTACATGGTGAGCAACCCAGATGACGGCATCTGGCTCTGTGAGATCAACCCCAAGACAGGAAAGACATTGTCGCCATCGCGCCGCATCTGGAACGGTACTGGCGGACGTTATCCCGAGGGACCTCACATCTACAAGAAGGACGGTTACTACTACCTGCTCATCTCTGAGGGCGGCACGGAGCATGCCCACATGATTACCATCGCCCGCTCGCCCAATATCGATGGTCCGTACATCGGCAACCCCTCCAACCCCATCCTGACGCACTGCAATCAACTGGGACAAAGCAGCCCCATCCAGGGGACGGGACATGCCGACCTGGTGGATGCCCCCGACGGTTCATGGTGGATGGTCTGTCTAGCCTTCCGCCCTCAGACGGCGATGAATCACCTGACAGGTCGCGAGACTTATCTGGCTCCTGTGCGGTGGGACACGAACGCATGGCCCGTGGTGAACGGCAACGGCACCATCGCCCTCGACATGGCAGCCAACTTGCCAGCCAAGCCCGCTCCGCAGAGGGATTTCTCCAGCGACATCCGCTTCAGCAACAAACAGTCGCTCGGCTTCGAATGGATTTATCTGCGTAATCCGTTGATGGAAAACTATCAACTGACTTCGAATGCCCTGCGTCTGACCGGCACATCAGCAACGCTGAACAGTCCCGACCTGCCCACATTCGTAGGACGCCGCCAACAGCATATCGGCTTTGAGGTCACCACGCAACTGAAACTCACCGAGGGCAATGCAGGCGACATGGCAGGACTGACCGTGTTCATGGACATGTTCTCCCACTACGACATCTCCCTGCGCCGTGAAGCCAATGGTGGGAACACCCTCGTTGTGGAGTACTGGCTGAGCAGCATCCACCACGTGGCAAAGGAGATTGCCTTAAAGGGCGGCAAGCCTTACCTGCGCGTTACCGGCACACGCGACCACTATCGCTTTGCCTATTCCGAGGACGGGAAGACTTTCACAGAGGTAGGCGTGGCCGACACCCGTTATTTGAGTAGCGAGACGGCAGGTGGATTCACAGGCATCATCCTCGCCCTTTTCTGCCAGTCTGGCAGTGAGTCCTCCAAGCCCCAAGCCGATTTCTATTCATTCATGTATCACCCTGCAGAATAATCATATCTATGAGAAAGAGTATTTTTTTGATGATGCTGGCGGCCACAGTCCTGTGCCAGGCCAAGGATGTCACGGTGAAGTCGCCCAATGGTGCATTGGAGGTGACGGTGAGCAACAACGACGGCCGGGCTACGTATGCTGTCACACTCAACGGGAAGACGGTGCTCCGCGAGTCGGCACTGGGCCTGAGGACGAGAATCGGCGACCTGACGCAAGGACTGACGTTGGCCGACACACAAACGACAAAGGTGGCGACGCACTACGACATGCAGAAGACCAAGGCCAGCCACAGCGACTATGAGGCCAATGAACTGACAGCCACGTTCAGAAATGACAAGAAACAGGTGTTGAAGGTGACGTTTCGCGTATCCGATGATGATGTGGCCTTCCGCTACAACATTGCGGTGGAGCATCCCGAGCGTGACCCCGACCTGCAGCGGACGCTGATATACGGCGAGGCCAGCAGTTTCAATTTTCCTGAGGGCACCACGACCTACCTTTGTCCGATGGCAGCACCAGGTATCCTTTGGGCGCACGCACGACCGAGTTATGAGGAGGTCTATACACCCGACGCACCGATGGCGGTGAAGTCGCAGTTCGACCACGGCTACTCATTCCCCTGCTTGTTCCGTCAAGGCGACACGTGGGTGCTCGTCAGCGAGACGGGTACGACGGGAGCCTACTGCGGCACGCACCTCTCCGACTATGAGGCGGGCAAGGGCTACACCATCGCCTTCCCCGACGAGCAGGAGAACGGCGGGTTCGGCTCGGCCTTCGTTGGTTGTCAGTTGCCGTTCACCACGCCATGGCGCACCATCACCGTCGGTTCACTGAAGACGCTTGTGGAATCGACTACGGCCTACGACCTCGTGGAACCGCGTTTCGAAGCGGGCGCTGACTACAAGCCAGGCCGCTATACATGGAGTTGGCTCGTATGGCAGGACGAGTCTGTCAACTGGGACGACCAGGTGCAGTTCATCAACCTTGCCTCAGAAATGGGATTTGAATACTGTCTTGTGGATAACTGGTGGGATACGCAGATAGGGCGCGACCGAATGCCCCAACTTGTGCGCTACGCCAATTCAAAGGGAGTCGATCTGCTGCTGTGGTATAGCAGCAACGGCTTTTGGAATGATGCGCCACAGACACCACACAACTGTATGAACACGGCCATTGCCCGTGAACGTGAGATGAAATGGTTGAAGTCCATAGGCGTGAAAGGCATTAAGGTGGATTTTTTCGGAGGTGACAAGCAGGAGACCATGCAACTCTATGAGGACATCCTCAGCGATGCTAACCGCTACGGACTGCAGGTCATCTTCCACGGCTGCACCCTCCCGCGTGGATGGGAACGCATGTACCCCAACTATGTGTCGAGCGAGGCTGTGATGGCCAGTGAGAACGTCTATTTCACCGAGGCGGATGCCGAGCGAGAGGCTTTCGACCTCTGCATGCACCCCTTCTGTCGAAATGCCGTGGCCACGATGGACTGGGGTGGCGTCATCCTGAACCGCCATCTCAGCCGCGACAACAAAAGCCGCCACACGCGCAAGACTACCGACATCTTCGAACTGGCCTCTGGCATCACCAACCAAAGTTACATCCAGTGCGCCGCCCTCTGTCCGAACAATCTGACCGAAGTGCCGCAGTTTGAACTCGATTTCCTGCGCGGACTGCCATCGACATGGGATGAGACTCGCTTTATAGACGGTTACCCAGGCAAGTATGTGGTGCTGGCACGCCGTCACGGCGACCAGTGGTTCGTCGGTGGACTGAGCGCTCTGAAAGAGCCACTGAAGTTGACGCTCGCACTGCCCATGCTGGCTGGCAAGAAACTGAATTGTCTGGTGGACGACAATCAAGGCCAGCCCACCAAAACCACGCTGAAGGTTGACAAGCAGGGTCGCGCCAAGGTCACCATACAGCCCAACGGTGGCATCGTTCTTGTTGAGTAGGCAAATGGTTGAGCCAATCAAGCAGGCACCACCTCTGAACACACTCAGCGGCAAGACCAGCGCCAAAATACAAAAATACTCTGATTCGTTAATGGCAACAAGGATAAAATTGCGCTTCACCTGCCATTATCATAAAATTGTCCTATTCTTGGATTATATTTTCAACTACAGACAGCCATTTTTTTGTACCTTTGCAGATAAATTGCGACACATCATTTTACAATCAATGAATAGAAACAGACTATTGGCTGTCATCCTCGTGACAATAACGATAGGATCGGCAATGGCGCAGACGGAGAAGTTCTGCATCGCTCGCGAGGGTAAGACTGCGTCCATCATTGTGGATGCAGATGACTGGAAAGGTGTTATCAGGACCGCCCGTGACCTGGGCGATGATGTCCGCAAGGTAACAGGTGTCGCCTCACAAGTGGACCTACAAACACCCAACTCCGCTGGCTTGCTGCCTCACGAGCGCAAGAACCTACAGGCTTCCATTCTTGTCGGCACCATAGGCAAGAGCCGGGTCATCGACAATCTGGTGAAACAAAAGAAAATTGATGTGAGACAGGTAAAAGGCCAATGGGAATCATATCTGATTGACATTGTCGATGGCAACTTGGTCATCGCCGGCAGCGACAAGCGCGGCACCATCTATGGTATTTATGAGATATCCGAACGCATAGGCGTGTCGCCCTGGTATTGGATGGCCGATGCACCCATCAAGCATCAAGACGAAGTGTATTATGACGGAGGCCGCATCGTTCAGCCTTCGCCGAAGGTGAAATACCGCGGCATCTTCATCAATGACGAGTGGCCATCGTTCGGCACATGGTGCACCAACCATTTCGGCGGTGTCAATGCCAAGGCATACGAGCATATCTTTGAACTGCTGCTGCGTCTGAAAGCCAACTATTTCTGGCCTGCCATGTGGGCGACTGCTTTCAATGAGGATGACCCCGATTGTCCACGGTTGGCCGATGAGATGGGCATCGTGATGGGAACCTCGCACCATGAACCCATGATGCGGTCGCATCAGGAGTACCTTCACAGGAAGGATGCCGTAGGTCCATGGGACTATGCCTCGAACAAGGAGCGCATCGACAAGTTCTTCCGCGAGGGCATGGAACGCAACAAGGCCTACGACAATCTCGTCACCATCGGCATGCGGGGTGACGGTGACGTGGCGATGGGAAAGGGCGATGATGCAGAAAACATGAAGACGCTCGGCAAGGTGATTGAAGGACAGCGCAAGATCATCAAGGACATCTATGGACGTACTGATGCCGTGCCTCAGTTGTGGGCCATCTTCACCGAGGTGCAGCGTTACTACGATGCGGGATTCACCGTGCCTGACGATGTGACGCTACTGCTCTGTGACAACAACTGGGGGTATATCCGCCGCAAGGGGCGTGACTTCGAGCGAAAGCGCAAGGGCGGTCTCGGACTCTATTACCACATCGACATGAACGGCGGGCCATGGAACGACCGTTGGGTGAACACCACGACCATCCCAAAACTCCGCGAGCAACTGAACCTTGCGTATAAGTCCGGGATAGACCGCATCTGGATCATCAACGTGGGTGACCTGAAGCCCAAGGAAGTCCCCATCGACTTCATCATGCACTATGCATGGAATCCCGATGCCATCCAGCCCGGCGATGAACAGGCTTGGCTGGAAGGTTTCACCCGCAGCATCTTCGGTGAGACATATGCAAAAGAATGTGCCGACATTATTGCCAAGTATTCGAAATACAATCTCTGGCGCAAACCTGAGGTGCAGGTGCCTGGTCTCTTCAACTACGAGGAGATGCTTCATCTTAACGACCTCTGGCAGTCGCTCGTGGTGAGATGCGAGGCGCTCAAGGAGCAGATGCCGGCAGAGGCTCAGGATGCCTTCTATCAATTGGTATATTATCCCGCTGTGGCCAGTGCCGGTGTGGCGCAGATATACAACGCCGCCACCATGGGTGACAGCCTTGCTGTCAACTACCTGATGGAGAAGGACAAACGTCTGACGGACTACTATAATAAGGCATTGGCTGGTGGCAAGTGGAACGGCATGATGCTTGACAACCATATTGGCTACACCAAATGGTCCATCCCTGACAAGAACTACCATCCCATGACCCTCAGATTTAAGGTGGCACACGACCTTAATGTCACGAAAGAAACGAAGGAATACTCCATCCCGGCATGGAAGTTCAACCGCAAGGACGATGAATGGATGTTCTTGCCAGACCTTGGTCGCGGTCAGGGCTGCATGGGTGCCACGGATGTAATGATGTCATCAGACGAGAGCGGACATGGCCCTGCTCTTGAATATGAAGTTGAACTGACGGAGGAAGGCCATGTGGCCATAGGCATTCTTCCTACTCAGGACCTCCTACCTTCACGAGGACTGCGCATAGGTCTGCAACTTGACAATCAGCCGATGCAGGTGATTGATGCCCGACGAGGGCTGGTCGACACATTCTCGGAATACACGCCTCAGAACCTCGCAGTGTCGAAAGTCCTTAAGCCATTGCCCAAACGAAGCAGTCTATCACTGAGTGGTTTTGTAAATGGCAGGCAACAACTCCGCCGTGACGAAGTGTTTGATAATCTGCGCTGGCTCGATGCGTCTTTTAGTACTACCCCAGGGAAACATACGCTGAAAGTTATCATGATAGACCCGGAGATTGTCGTTGAGCAGATTGTTGTCAATCCAGACAACAACCACTACAGTTATTTCGGTGCTGGTTTTCTATGGAAACAAGAAAAGTAACCCAAAGAATGATGTTCCATCAAGAGCGCGTAAGAGCAGGCGGGAAAATTGGTTGTCTACAGAATTGCCGTAAATGTAGGCTCGGTCGACGAATGAAATGGCTTTGGCTGCGTTGAGCAATGATTTGTAATAGCGACTGATTATTTTTGAGATGGGCACTTCATGCCCCCGTCCAAATAACGCTGGGTAATCCGCATTACATTGATGGCGGGGGCAGATGTACATACATAGAAGCCTCCGAACTTATCACGCAGTGCCTTGCGCCATCAACACGCAAAAAATGCGTGTTGATATCTTTGGGCACTTCATTTTCAGTAAAAACGTTGTTTATATGTTTGCGAATCGTCTTCTCATCACGCCCAAACAGAATAGCCATTTGGTTCGCACTGAGCCACACGGTCTCATTCTCCATACGGACATCAATCTGTGTCTGTCCGTCCTCGGTCTGGTATATGATGATTTTGTTCTGTTCCATGATTTGATTTTTTGAATTTGCAAAGATAGTAAAATGTATGAAATACCACAATAGTTATTTGGTGGCTTCACCCATCAGCTTGAGTATGGGGTTTAATGACATTTCATTATTTGATTACCGTGCATAGCCGCAGCACGTCTTCGTCAAAGGTATCTTTGTTGACGGCTTTGTTCTTGGTCAGAGAGCGGCAGTTATAAATGGTCTGGTTGGACAGGAAAAGCAATCCTGCTATATCCGCGGTGTTCTTCACTCCAAGGCGTATCAGTGCGAATGTTCGCAATTCAGTAGTGAGCGTATGTGGCGTTTTTTGTTGAATACGTTCATCGGGTCTCAACAGTGCATTGAATTCCTCGACAAAAGTGGGATATAGTTCTAAAAACGCCTTGTCGAAACGATGGAGAAATGTTGAGGCATCCTCCTCAGAAATACGGGTAGAGGAAATGGTCTGCAGCAAATCTAGAGTCTGATTGGCCTTGATCTTACGTTTAACTAACGTCTGGTATTTTCCCAATTTCTCGATATATTTTGCGCATAAGTCAATATAGATAGAAGCCAGTCCTTCTCGACGCTTGTTGGTGTCGACAAGTCGTTGGTTTAGAATCTGCAGTTGGCTGTTGAGTTCCGCCTGTTGCTGATAACTGCCAGATAGTTGCTGATTGAGTTCCGACAGTTGTTGGTTGCTGTTGGCCAGTTCTTTCCTTCTGGAGGAAAGCTTGCGGTTTTGTCGATGGATGTAATAGGCAGTAAGCAAAAGCCCCAAGACCAGCAAGGAGATGAAGATGATGGAATAGCGGAGTTTTGCATTCTGCCTCTTCATTGTTGACTGATAGGCTTTCATAATTTGGGGCATGATGCGCGATATTTCGAGTATACGCAAGCGGTTGTTGTAAAATTTGGCATCCTCCATCGACTGGTTGATGTATCGTTCTGCCCGCTCTATCTGTCCCTCATCTTCTTCAAATAGAAACACAGCAAGGTCTTGTAGGGCCATGTTCTCCATCGTGCAATTCTTCAAGTCCCCCAAAGCAGCCTTGATGACATACTCCATGTATTTTTCTTTTTCACCCGCAAAATGGTAGTTGCCCGCCAAGGCAAACGATGTCATGGAATATGCGCGGGAGTTCTCATCGATATGCTGCAGCGCCTTCAGGTAATGCTGCCGTGCCTGTTGGTTGTCATGGTTCACATAGACATTCACCTCTCCCTGATAGAATTCATAGAGTGGATCTGTGACATCGGCATAGGCCATTGCCTGTCTCAGATAATCGTCAGCTTTCGACCTGTAGAGCGGAGCAAAGTGTTTGTCATGGCAATAGTCCGACCAATACGAATAGATGGTAAAGTGAGTAATCAGATATTTGAAACGCAACGTGCTATCGGCAGGCTCTACACCAATTGTGCCTAGGTTCTCTATTGCCTCGGTATAAAGGCCGCCGATGGCCAGGATCTCGGAGCGGTTGATTGCGAAAAGGGTGGTATAATAATCGTTGTGTTTCTGCCTTGCCAGAGAAAGTCCCTTGTCGGCATAGGCCATGGCAGAGTCGAACTGAAACACGTGGTACTCCTCATAGAGGTCGTTAAGGGTTTGTAGGGCTGTCTCGCCCTTCATCCCTTTGCTGAGCCTTCGTTTAAGAGAACTGATTCGGTTTTCCTTCTCAGCAACAAACTGGGCCTTATGTGAAATAACCGTATCGAGGCTGTCGAGCAGTTTTTGATTGTCGGCAGCGGCATTGCCCACATAGAGCATGAGGATGGTAATGAGGGTGTAAATCCGCATAGATAACTATTTTCTCGCAAAGATAATGATAAATATCAATATTGGCAATATTTACTAAATCTTTTTTTATGCTTTTTATAACTTTCTGATTCACAATCATATAAATAAAATTATTTTTCTATTGATTTACTATTCCTTTACCGTAATATACATCATGCCTGTTTTATGTGTTTCTTTGCAGCAGAAAACCAAACGTAAACCAAACATTAACTTTTATCTTATTGTATGAGCAGAACTAACCAACTTCTTAGAAAGAGCTTTGCACTTGGACTCTTAGCGATGCTGATGCCTTTCAGCTTGCTGGCACAAGACATCAAGGTGCAAGGTGTGGTGACCGACCAGACAGGCGAGACCGTCATCGGTGCCACCGTGATGCAGAAAGGAACAAGCAACGGAACCGTGACCGACCTTGACGGCAATTTCGCCCTCAACGTTCCCGCTGATGCCACACTTACTATTTCGTACATCGGCTTTGCCTCACAGGATGTTCCCGTGAATGGCAGGGCCGATTTCTCTATCGTTATGAAAGAAGACAACAAGACCCTCAGTGAGGTGGTAGTGGTGGGTTATGGCACCATGCGTAAAAGCGACCTGACAGGTGCTGTTGGCTCACTTGCTGCCAAAGATATGGAGAGCAGTCCGGTGGCCAACATTGGACAGGCTATCCAAGGTAAGGTAGCCGGACTCCAGGTGGTGGACGCAGGCAAGCCTGGCGACAACGTTTCGCTCAAGATCCGCGGTCTGGGCTCCATCAACAATTGCGACCCTCTGGTGGTGATTGACGGTGTGCCCACAGACTTGGGACTTAACAGCCTCAACATGGCCGATGTGGAACGTCTCGACGTGCTCAAGGATGCCTCTGCTACCGCTATTTATGGTTCGCGCGGTGCCAACGGCGTGGTGATGATTACCACGAAGAAGGGCAAGTCGGGAAAGGGTTCGCTGGCTTTCGTGGCCAATCTGGCCATTCAGAACGCCACCCACACCCCTGACTTGCTCAATGCCAGCCAATACGCCGCTTTAAGTAACGACATGATGGCCAATGCAGGCTACAACACCAACCCAGCATGGTCGGATCCTGAGTCTCTGGGTAAGGGAACCGACTGGATAGACGAGTTGCTGCGCACGGGCTATATGCAGAACTACACCGTGAGTTATTCCGGTGGTAACGAGAAGTCGCACTATTACGTATCTGGGGGATTCCTCAACCAGACGGGTATTGTGAAAAGTGTAGGCTACCGCCGCTTCACCTTCCAGGCTAACAGCGATGCCCAGGTGCTCGACTGGCTGAAATTCTCGAACAACATCACCGTGAGTGCCGACCGGAAGGAGCAGGGCAGTTACGACCTGGGCAACACCTACAAAGCCCTGCCCATCTATGACGTAAAAGACGAAAACGGTGAGTGGACGGGGCCTGAGGGCAACTCACTCTGGTATGGCAGCACGAAAAACCCCATTGGCCCCACTGTTACCGACAAGCAGAAGACCAATGGCTACAACCTCTTAGGCAACCTTACTGCCGAACTCAAACTTGCCAAATGGCTGAAGTTCAGAAGTACATTCGGCGTGGATGCCAAATTCTGGTATGCTGACAACTTCACGCCACGGTACGCGTGGAAGCCCATCGCCACCGAAGAGAGTTCAAGATACAAGAGCGACAACAAGTCGTTCACCTATCTCTGGGACAACTACTTCCTGCTCGACTATACCTTCGCCCAGAAGCACCGTGTGGGTCTGATGGCTGGTACGTCGGCACAATGGAACAAGTTCGACTATCTCAACGCCCAGAAAAACATTTTTGCCTTTGAGAACGTGCACGAGATGGACAACGGACAGGACATGTATGCCATCGGCGGCAACGAGACCGAATGGGCACTCTTCTCCTATATGGCACGCGCCACCTATGACTATGAAAGCAAATACCTGCTCACAGCCACCATCCGCCGCGACGGAAGCAGCCGATTTGGCCGTGACAAGCGTTGGGGTATGTTCCCCTCTGTCTCAGCAGCATGGCGCATCTCCGAGGAGAGCTGGTTCAAGAAGACCGACTTCCTCAGCGACCTGAAAATCCGTATGGGCTATGGTGTGACCGGTAGCCAGGCCAGCGTGAGCAACTACGGTTATCTCGCCTCCTACAACACCAGCGTCTATCCATTCGGCTATGCCGGCACAGAACAGGCCGCCCTTGTATCCTCATCGCTCGCCAATCCCAGCATCCACTGGGAAGAGGTGGCACAGACCAACATCGGCTTTGACGCCGTACTCCTCAACTCGCGCGCCTACCTCTCTGTCGATGCCTATATCAAGAATACCAACGACATGCTCGTAAAGGCCAGCATCCCCATCACCTCTGGATTCGAGGACACCAGCACCACCTACACCAACGCTGGCAAAGTGAGGAACACCGGTGTGGAGATTACCCTGCATACCATCAACCTCAAGGGCGAACTGGGCTGGGAGAGCAATTTCTCCTACACCTACAACAAGAACAAGATCAAGGACCTGAACAGTGATGTGCCCTACTATATCAACCAAATCAACAACTCCTACGTCACCATGCTGCAAAAAGACTTCCCCATCAATGTATTCTACGGATATGTGACTGATGGCATCTTCCAGAACATGGCCGAAGTGGAACAACACGCCGTTCAGCCAGGAGCAGAACCCGGTGACATCCGTTTCAGAGACCTGAACAACGATGGCGTAATCAACGACGGCGACCGCACTGTCATTGGCAACCCCAATCCCACGCACCTCTTCTCGATGGGCAACACCCTCACCTACAAGGGCCTCGAATTGGGCATTTACCTGCAAGGCGTGGCTGGCAACAAAATCTTCAACGCCAACAACATCGACCTCACTGGCATGGCCGCTGCCTACAACCAAGCAACCGACGTGCTCGACCGCTGGAGTGGCGAGGGAACCAGCAACGCCATACCCCGTGCCGTTTTCGGCGACCCCAATCAGAACAACCGCATCAGCGACCGTTTTGTGGAGAACGGCTCCTACCTACGTCTGAAGACCATCTCTCTGGCCTACAACTTCCCCAAGCAATGGCTCCAGGCTCTGACCATCGAGAACGCCCGCCTTACCCTCTCATGCGAGAACGTGGCCACCATCACAGGCTACTCTGGATTCGACCCCGAAGTGGGTATTAACGGCATCGACCTCTCCACATACCCCATCTCGCGCACCTTCAACATCGGCCTCAACTTCAACTTCTAAATCCACGACACTTATGAAAAAGATATATATGATCCTCATGGCAGCCCTCTCGCTCACTTCCTGCAGCGATGACTTCCTCGATAAGGAACCCAAGAACACCGTAGACCCAGAGACCAGCGTCACCACCGACGTGGCCGTAGCTATGGCCAATGCCTGCTACCGCACCCTTCAATCGTCGAACATGTACAACCAGCGTATCTGGACACTTGACATCGTAGCTGGAAACAGTGTGGTGGGAGCAGGTGGCGGTACCGACGGTCTGGAGACCATACAAGCCGCCAACTTCATCACTCAGAGCGACAACGGCATGGCTCTCTACATGTGGCGCTCGCCATGGGTGGGCATCGGACAGTGCAACATCCTCATCCATGCCCTCGAGGGGAAAGATCTTGAGCGCGGCAGCGTGATGGAGCGCTCTCTGGGCGAGGCCTATTTCCTCCGTGCCCACTACTATTTCGTGCTGGCACGACTCTATGGTGGAGTGCCCCTCAGACTGGAGCCCTACAAACCCGGTGAGTCGACCGACATCGCCCGTGCCTCTCTCGAGGACAACTACAAGCAGATTATAGCCGACTGCCAGAAGGCCATCGACATCCTGCCCGCCAAGCGTGATTATGACAGCGACAACGTGGGACGGGCCTGCAAGGACGCCGCACTCACGATGATGGCCGACATCCTGCTCACCCTAGCCCCCAACCACCAAGAATACTACGGCCAGGTGAACAGTCTGTGCGACCAAGTGACCGCCCTGGGTTATAATCTCGACAATTGCACCTACGAGGGCAACTTCGATGCCACCATCAACAACGGTCCTGAGAGCATCTTCGAGGTGCAGTTCTCCGGCAACACCGAATATGATTTCTGGGGAAACAACCCACAGTCGAGCTGGCTCAGCACCTTCATGGGCCCCCGCAACTCCGACTTCGTGGCCGGCAGCTATGGTTGGAACCAGCCTACCCAGGAGTTCGTCGACCAATACGAGGAAGGCGACCTGCGCAAGGACCTTACCATCCTTTACGAGGGATGTCCCGACTTCGACGGCAAGCGCTACAAGAGCAGTTACTCCAACACAGGCTATAACGTGCGCAAGTTCCTCGTAACGAAATCGGTGTCGCCCGAATACAACACCAATCCGCAGAACTTCATCATCTACCGCTACGCCAATGTGCTGCTGATGAAGGCCGAGGCCCTGAACGAGCAAGGGCAGACCGCGCAGGCAATGGAAACGCTAAACATCGTGCGCCGCAGGGCTGGACTGGCCAACGTGGCCAACCTCTCACAGGCTGCCCTGCGCGAGAAAATCATCCACGAGCGCCGCATAGAACTCGCTTTTGAAGGACATCGCTGGTTCGACTTGATACGCTTGCAGAATGGCGACTACGCCATCAACTTCCTCCACTCCATAGGAAAGACCCGCGTCACGAAAGAACGCCTGCTGTTCCCCATCCCTCAGACCGAGATGGATGCCAACAGTCTGATGACACAAAACCCCGGTTACTAACAGAAAAACAATCACGATTATGAAAAAGTATATATATGGCATACTGACCATGCTGTGGTGTGGGTTGATGACCACCGCATGCTCTGACAACGACTATACCGAACTCGACAAGGGGCACGACGTGCTCACGCTCACTGCCAACCAAGCCGCAGAAGTGCTCAACGAGGCCAACCATGCCAGCGAGGCCATCACGCTGAACTGGACAACGGGTACGAACAACGGCACCGGCAACCGTATTTACTACACACTTGAGATAGCTCCCAGTGGAAGCAATTTCAGCAATGCTTATGTGCCCGTCGACCACGAGACGCAAGTCTATTCATGGACGGCCAACCAGGAAAATCTCAACGCCCTGCTGCTTGAGAAGTTTGGTGGCGCCGAAGGCCAGTCAGTGGCCCTCGATGCCCGTATCACCGCCATGGTGAGCGGTAGCGACGAAGTACAGACTTCCACTGCTTCGTTCTCGGCCACTCCCTATACTCCTGTAACCACCACGCTCTATCTGGTGGGTGATGCCACCCCCAGCGGTTGGGACGCCGCCCATGCCACTGAGATGAAACGCACCGACAACGGGCAGTTCACTTGGGAGGGCAACCTCCGCGTAGGGTCGTTCAAGTTTCTCACCACCCTTGGTGAGTGGATACCCTCCTACAACAAGGGTACTGATGACAAGATGGTGCTACGCAACAGTTTCGACGAGCCTGACGAGCAATGGCAGGTCACCGAAGACCATTACTACCAAGTGAAAGTCAATCTCCTCACCCGCGAGATGAGTTGTGTGCAGACCGATGGCGAGGCGCCACGTTTCGACAACCTCTACTTTGTGGGCCAGCCCACAGGATGGGGATTCGTGAAGATGCAGAAAGACCCCCTCGACCCATTCCTGTTCCGCTATGGCCGGTTCTTCGAGAGTGGAAACGGCGGCGAGTTCAAGTTCGGCACCTCGGAAGGCGCCTGGGAGAACATGCTGAAAGCCACCCAGCCCAACGCCCCGTATACCGACACATCGATGGCCTTCATCGCTGGTTATGACCCCGACAACAAATGGTTCCTGCAAGAGAGCGAGACAGGCAAAGCCTACAAGATCTGCGTAGATATCCGTTCAGACAAGGAGCGCATGATGATGCGTGAGTTCATCCCCTATGAGATGATCTACCTCGTAGGCGATGCCACACCTTGCGGCTGGGACCTGGATAATGCCACCGCCATGACCACCACCGACAGTCCCTACATCTTCACCTGGACTGGCAAGCTTGGCACCGGCGAACTGAAATTCTCGTGCGACAAACGCTCCGACTGGAACGGTGCATGGCTGATGAACGCCTACGGCAACGGAGTGGAGCCCACGGGCGAAGAAGAACGTGCCATGTTCATTGACAAGAGCGATGACTACCTGAAAGGCCAATACCTCGACATCAACATCGGCGACATCGACAACAAGTGGCGCATCATGTCGGCTGGCACCTACACCATCACCGTGAACCAACTCGAGGAGACTGTATCCATCGTAAAGAACTGACACGTATGAAGCGAAACCTCACATTTGCTATCATCCTCTCACTGCTTGCCGCCTCATGCGACGGCAGTGAGAGCAATGATCCACAGGACCCTGCCATCCCTACGGACAACGGCACACAGGTGACGGTGACAACCCAGCGCAAGGCCATATTGAATCTCGACATAAGAACCGACAAGGCTTGTTACAAACCGGGCGAGACCGTAAAATTCACAGTGACGGCAAATGTTCCCAACGGCGCTACCGTGCGTTATCTGTCAGCAGGCAAGATTGTGGAGACAGCAGCCATCAGCGGCACCACATGGACATGGAAGGCTCCTTCCACCGACTTCACGGGTTATCTGGCAGAGGTCATTACCACCGACGGCAATGTGGAGAGTGTTTTGGGTACTGTAGGCATTGACGTGTCAAGCGACTGGACACACTTTCCCCGTTATGGTTTCGTAGCCACATATGACTCCTCAAAGACCGATGCGGTCATTGACGAAGAAATGGCTTTCCTCTCCCGTTGCCACATCAATGGCATACAGTTCTATGACTGGCATTACAAACATCATTGGCCATTAGGCGGAACACACAATTCGCTACTCGACCAATATACAGACATCGCCAACCGCAGTGTCGTGACCTCAGTAATACGTCGCTACATCGAAGTGCAACACCAGTTGGGAATGAAAGCCATGTTCTATAACCTCTGCTATGGGGCATTGAGCGACTATGCCGATGACGGTGTGAAGCCTCAATGGCTGCTCTATAAGCAGCCAGGGCATGGCGATATAGACCAACTGGTGCTCTCCAGTTCATGGAAGAGCAATATCTTGCTCACCAATCCAGCCAACACAGAGTGGCAGCAATACCTCGCAGACCGTAACGAAGATGTCTATGCCTCGTTTGACTTCGATGGTTATCATATAGACCAGGTGGGCGACCGTGGCACCGTGTATGACTATAGTGGGCAGGCAGTAAATCTGCCTCGTGGCTTCAACTCTTTTATCACGGCCATGAAGCAGCGTCACCCGCAAAAGCGACTGGTCATGAATGCCGTGGCCAGTTATGGCGCCAGTCAGATTGCCCAGACAGGCCAGGTGGATTTTCTGTATAATGAGCTTTGGGACAGCGAGTCACGCTTTGAAGACCTGCTGACCGTACGACAGGCCAACTCCGCCTACAGCAACAATAAGTTACAAACGGTTTTTGCCGCCTACATGAACTATAACAAGTCATCACAAAAAGGCACGTTCAACACACCGGGTGTACTGCTCACCGATGCAACGATGTTCGCCATCGGAGGTTCTCATCTGGAATTGGGCGATGGCCACATGCTCTGCCATGAGTACTTCCCCAACAGCAACCTGGCCATGAGTAAAGAGTTGCAGCAAAGCATAGTTCGCTACTATGACTTCTTGGTGGCTTACGAAAATCTTCTGCGTGGGGACGGAGAAGAAACGGCATGTAACATCACCTCAGGAAACTCGGGAGTCAACATCAACCTCTGGCCGCCGCAGCAACGTAGCGTGACAACCTACAGCCGGAAGATGACAGGATGTCAGGTCATCCACTTGTTGAACTATCGTCAGGCCAACAGCCTCAGCTGGCGTGATATGGACGGCAACATGCCTGTCCCCCAGGAAATAACCGATTTGCCTTTATCTGTCAAAACCACAAGTCCCGTTCGCCGAGTCTGGGTGGCCACCCCCGACATGTTGGCAGGTGCTCCCGTAGAACTCTCGTTCAGTCAAAAGGACGGTGTTCTTTCGTTCACCCTTCCATCATTGAAATACTGGACCATGATAGTATTTGAATCTTAAAAAAGAAAATGTCTATGAGGAAAACAATCCTTATATTGATGGCCATCATAGCATCATTAACAGCTATGGCTCAACAAGAGAAAGGGCCCAAGTGGCTGAGCGATGCCGTATTCTACCAGATTTATCCGTCGTCGTATATGGATACTGACGGCAACGGTATCGGCGATTTGCCCGGCATCACTCAAAAACTCGACTATATCAAGTCTATCGGAGTGAATGCCATTTGGTTGAACCCGATCTTCGAGTCAGGCTGGTTTGACGGTGGCTACGACGTGATAGACTATTACAAGGTGGACCCGCGTTTCGGGACCAACAGCGATTTGGTAACACTTGTCAACGAATCCCACAAGCGCGGCATCAAGGTCTGCCTCGACCTTGTGGCTGGTCACACAAGCAGTGAGTGTGCCTGGTTCAAGGCTTCGGCAGAGAATGATCCGAATGGCCGCTACAGCGACTACTTCATCTGGCTCGACAACATCTCTGACTTTGAAAAGCATGAGATAGAGGAGCGCAAGAAAGAGCCCGACCCAGCTGCCAGCACCCGTGGCCGCTACGTAGAGGCCAATGCCCCTCGTGCCAAATACTATGAGAAGAACTTTTTCGAGTGCCAACCCGCACTCAACTATGGTTTTGCCAATCCAGACCCTAATCATTCATGGGAGCAGGATGTGAATGCCCCCGGTCCTCAGGCAGTGCGCCGCGAGATGCGCAACATCATGTCGTTCTGGTTCGACAAGGGCGTCGATGGCTTTCGTGTGGATATGGCACCGTCGTTGGTAAAGAACGACCCTGACAAGAAAGCTGTGTCGTTGCTGTGGAATGAGATGCGCGAGTGGAAGGACAAGAACTATCCTGAATGTGTGCTCATCTCCGAGTGGTCTGACCCTGCCGTAGCCATTCCTGCAGGCTTCAACATCGACTTCATGATCCATTTCGGCATCAAAGGCTATCCCTCAATGTTCTTCGCACGCAACACGCCTTGGGGTAGATGGGAGAAGTATGACTACTGCTATTTCGACCGTTCAGGCAAGGGCAGCATCAGTGAGTTCATCGACAACTTTACAAAGGCCTACACAGCCACAAAGACAAAGGGCTATATCGCCATCCCATCGTCCAATCACGATTATCAGCGTCCCAACGTGGCTGACCGCAACACCATCGACCAGTTGAAAGTCGCAATGACTTTCTTCCTTACGATGCCTGGCGTGCCTTTTATATATTATGGTGATGAAATTGCCATGAAGTATCAGATGGGCCTTCCCGGCAAGGAGGGCAGCAACGACCGTGCTGGCACTCGTACCCCGATGCAGTGGTCAAATAACCCAACCGCAGGTTTTTCTACTTGCGCTCTTGAAAAGTTATATTTCCCTGTCGATACAGAAAATGGCAAGCTGACCGTTGAGACCCAAGAGAATGACAAGAACTCCATGTTGAACTTCGTACGACAACTGACTGCTCTCCGTCACGCCTCCAGAGCCCTTGGCAATGATGGCGACTGGCAGTTGCTGAGTGATGTCAATCAGCCCTATCCAATGGTCTATCAGCGCAAGTCTGGCGGTGAAACCTATGTCATCGCCTTGAATCCCAGCAGCAAGAAAGTTGCAGCCTCTCTATCTCTTGGCCCAGTCCAGCCTGTCATGGTGTCAGGCAAGGCCAATGTCAGCAAGAACAAGATAACCCTTCATGCGTTCACAGCAACAATTTATAAAGTAAATCAAAAATGAAGATATTCAACCGATTATTAATTTTTGCATGGGCCTTCATGGCAACGACAACCCATGCGACCGATAAACTCAGTCTGGCATCGCCTGACGGACAGATGCAGATGACCTTCATGCTGACCAATCAAGGTGAGCCTGTCTATGACCTTTCCTTCAAAGGGAAAGCGGTGATTAATCCCTCCAAGCTCGGACTGGAACTGAAAGCAAATTCTTATGAGGAATATACGGCACAAGGGGCTACCCGTACTGCCAGTACCAGTCAGACAAACTTGCAGAGTGGTTTCACTATTGCAGCCCAAGAGACCAGTACTTTCGATGAGACCTGGCAACCTGTCTGGGGCGAGACCCGCGACATCCGCAACCATTACAACGAACTGCTCGTTACACTGCATCAGGAAGCACAGCAGCGGGATATGAAAATCCGTTTCCGTCTCTATAATGATGGCCTCGGTTTCCGTTATGAGTTCCCGCTATCGCAGAACCTGAACTATTTCGTCATCAAGGAAGAGCACACTCAGTTTGCTATGACGGGCGACCATACCGCTTGGTGGATTCCTGGCGACTATGATACGCAGGAGTACGACTATATGGAAACGAAACTGTCGGAAATTCGCAGTCACATGAAGGAGGCTATCACGCCTAACGCCTCACAACATCCATTCTCTGATACAGGAGTTCAGACCTCTCTCCAGATGAAAACCGCCGACGGTCTTTATATCAATATCCACGAAGCCGCCTTGATAGACTATTCCTGCATGCATCTGAACCTTGACGATAATACAATGGTCTTTGAATCCTGGCTGACACCTGATGCAAAGGGTGACAAGGGTTATCTTCAGGCACCCTGCACCTCTCCTTGGCGTACTGTCATGGTGAGCGATGACGCACGCGACATACTAGCGTCCAATCTTATTCTTAACCTCAATGAGCCTTGCAAGATTGAAGACACCAGTTGGATTAAGCCTGTGAAATATGTGGGTGTATGGTGGGAGATGATCAACGGCAAAAGCCAGTGGTCATACACCTTTGACCTGCCCTCCGTCCAACTCGACAATCTCGATTACTCAAAAACCAAACCTCACGGACTTCATGGTGCCAATAATGACAATGTACGGCGTTATATCGACTTTGCTGCCAAGCATGGTTTTGACCAGGTGCTGGTAGAGGGTTGGAACATCGGCTGGGAAGACTGGTTTGGTAAGTCAAAAGACTATGTTTTTGATTTCCAGACACCATACCCCGACTTCGACTTGAAGGGCTTGAACGACTATGCCCATTCCAAGGGCGTCAGCTTGCAGATGCACCATGAGACCTCGGCATCTACCCGCAACTACGAGCGCCATCTGGAGGCTGCCTATCAGCTGATGAACAAATATGGCTACACCGCTGTGAAGAGCGGCTATGTGGGCGACATCATTCCCCGTGGTGAATACCACTATGGACAGTGGATGAACAACCACTACCTCTATTGCATCAAGGAGGCCGCAAAGCATCATATCATGGTGAATGCCCATGAAGCAGTGCGCCCGACAGGACTATGCCGCACATGGCCCAACCTGATTGGCAACGAGGCCGCCCGTGGCACAGAGTATGAGGCCACCAACGGCAGCAAGCCTTACCACACCACCATCCTCCCCTTCACCCGGTTGCAGGGCGGTCCGATGGACTACACTCCGGGCATCTTCGAGATGGACATGAACAAGAACAACCCTAACAACCCCAACCACGTGAACTCGACACTGGCCCGTCAGTTGGCCCTTTACGTCACAATGTACAGTCCGTTGCAGATGGCCGCAGACATGATTGACAATTACGAGAAGCACATGGATGCTTTCCAGTTCATCAAGGATGTGGCTGTAGACTGGGATGACTCCAAATATCTGGAGGCTGAGCCTGGCCGCTATATCGTTGCCGCACGCAAGGCAAAGGGCACAAACAATTGGTTCGTGGGATGCACAGCCAGTGAGCACGGCCACACTTCAACGGTCAAGCTCGATTTCCTCGATCCAGGCAAGAAATACATTGCCACGGTATATGCCGATGCCAAGGATGCCCACTACAAAACCAATCCTCATGCCTATATCATTCGTCAGGGAGTGGTGACCAGCAAGTCACAACTCCAACTCACGGCAGTTCCTGGTGGTGGCTATGCCATCAGCATCATCGAGGCAGGAAAGGATAAACTGAAAGGGATGAAGAAACAGCCTGTCGTGTGTCAATAAGTTTTTCTCACATAGTTATATTTTTAGGTTAGTTGACAGGTATTTTCAAGAAGGCACGGGGCGGACTCCGTGCCTTCACTTAGTTCATAAAAAACGCACAATCCTAAATTCTTTCGTCGTTGCATCGACAGTGCTTCGTGTTTTTGGGATATCTATATTGTCAGCACTCACACACCAACATCGATACACAGATTGGTGACACGAAAATAGGAAGCAACCAACTGAACTATATATTCCAACAGGAACATTTGCACAATTGGTTCAGCCACGTCAGGGTGATAAATGTTTGATGAAGGAATGGACGTTTGTGGCAAGATAATACAGATAAAGGCAGGACGTCCGATCCTGCTGTCCTCCAGCTTGACGTGCAAAGCCAAATGTTGTGATATAAAAATGGCATAAATACACCGATATAGTTTCATAATTATTTTGGACTAAATAGGCAGAAAGGTTGAGCTAAATAGAAAGGTCTGTTTGCTGAATACATCGTACCTTTGCAACGTCATTATGGGTACAGATGTGCAAGTTCGAGCACATTTAGCACTGTTCTTGCACACTAAAAGCATAAACATCAAATAATAAATTTAAAAAGGTACGATTATGAGAAGCAAGATTGAAGACTACAATGCAGTGGTAGAGGCTGCAAGCAAGTTCACGAAGAGCGTTGCAGAAGGCAACAGCAAGTATGCAAAGGAACTGTTTACGGAGGATGCCTGCCTGTTCGGATTCCTGAACGGCAAGCTTGAGCGCGGCAGCATTGAGCAGTTCTATCACAACGTGGACACCGTAGGTGCCGGTGAGGAGTTCAAGACCCGTATCGACGTGTTGGAACTGGAAGAGACGCTGGCCGTCGTCCGTGTATTGGAAGAGGGCTGGGGCGGCAGCATCGACTTCACCGATGTATTGCTTCTGCTGAAGATTGACGGTGAGTGGAAATGCGTGGCAAAGGCGTATAATCAGAATTCAAATACTATCAATAAGTAACTATGAGCAAGCAAAGTGAGAAGGTGGCTGCTATCCTGAAAGCAGTGGAGCTCTATGCAGAGGCTGGCCGCAAAGGCAGCCGTGAAATTGGCCAGCAGGCATTTACCGAACAGGCCACTATGTCGTGGGTGGAAAACGGCAAGATTACCACCGTACCCATCACCGCACTTTATGACGGTCTGGAGCAGACTGGTGAGGAAGAGGTGACATACGAGGTCGAGGATGTGACCGTAGCTGGTGATGTGGCCTACGTTCGCATTTCGTCAACCTTCAGCAAGTTGGGTTCCTATGATGACATGTTCACGCTCGCAAAACAAGACGGTGAGTGGAAGATCGTAAGCAAGATATACCATACGAAATTGATAAAAATGTGAAAACGGCATTGGTCTGCGAAAGTTTCCGTAACTTTGCAGACCAATTCGTTTGTGTAAATATGAGCAAGATAACCAAGTTCCCCTCGGCATTGATCAGCGGCGACTGCACCACGTCGTCGCTTCTGCTTGATGGCGGCAGCATCATCGACCAGTGCATCGTGACGGCTGGCGAGCGAGGCACATTCTTCCTCGAACAGCACCTACTCTATGTGGTGCTGGGTGGAAGCGTGAAGCTCACTTGTGGTCGCCAGTCGTGGACAGTGGGCAAGAACCAGATGATACTGCTGCGCAAGGCCCACAGCGTCAGCTACGAGAAGCAGGGCTCGTCCAAGACGGGACTCTTCGAAAGCCAGCTTTTTGCCATCAACGACAAACTGCTGAAGGACTTCCTTACCTCACAGCAAGTCAATGTGCCGCCAATGACAGAGGAACTGGGCGCACAGGTGTCACCCATGAGCGACCGACTCGTGGCCTACTGCTGGTCGCTGGCTCCCTACTTCAACGACCCTTCGCAGATTAATCCAGGGCTGTTGCGCCTGAAAGTGATGGAACTCCTGTTCAACGTAATGGACTGCTCAAAGAACATCTTCCGCCAGATGCTCCAGTTGCGCCAGCCAGTAAAAGTGGACGTCCATCGCGTGGTGGAGGAAAACTACACTTCGCCCATATCGCTTGAAGAATTGGCCTATCTCTCTGGACGTTCGCTCTCCAGTTTCAAGCGCGACTTCCAGAGCATCTACGGAGAGACACCAGCAAAGTGGATACGTGAGAAACGGCTGTCTAAAGCCCGTCAGATACTCCAGTCGTCTCAGATGTCCGTTGCTGATGTCGCATATAGTCTCGGTTTTGAGAACCCCACCCATTTCAGCCGTATCTTCAAGCAGCAATACGGCTTGTCACCATCGTCTCTCGCAAATCATTAAATATGAAAAAGAAAATAGTCTTAGGTGTGTTGTTGGCTGCCATTATCATAGCTGCCATGGGTACATATATGTATCGCCACCGTTTTGACAAGTACGAGCAAGGCCAGGAAGAGCAGGCGGCAGGTATCAAGGCCATCGGCAAGGATTCCCGATTCCTTGTGACTTATTTCTCCTGGCCGAGTCCTGATTATCCTGATCTGGATGCAACGTCCGGAGCCAGCAATATCGTGAAGGATGGCAAACTCTATGGCAACACAGAATATGTTGCCGGTATTCTGAGTAAGAGACTCAATGCCGATTTGTTCAGGATAGAAACCTTACGGAGTTATCCTACGGAACCCAAAGCCCTGCTTGACGAGACCAAGGTGGAGAATACCAGCCACTCGAAACCGGAACTGAAATCGAGGGTGGAGAACTTCTCCGACTATGATGTTATCTTCATTGGCTATCCCCTGTGGTGGTACGACATGCCGATGGCCATATATTCCTTCCTCGACGGATACGATTTCAGCGGCAAGACCATCGTGCTTTTCACCACTCATGGCGGAAATCGCTTCTGCAGGACTATCCCTACAGTCCGCAAGTTATTCCCCAAGGCAAATGTTGTTCAGGGACCGGCCATTTACGACAGAGAGATGGACAATGCAGAGCAGTCACTTGACGAGTGGTTGAAAGATAACGGGTTCGCAAACTAGTAAGGCTGGGCAAACTATACTCCAATGTTTTACTGAGTTTAAGGGATTGCAAGCATAGTTTAAGTGAGTTCGTATTCTGTGCCAGATTGACTTTATCCCTGGCTAACCCAAGAGGCCCATGCCCTTCTGGGAATCAAGACATTTAGTTGAGTTCTTTTACTCAACTTTCGCAAGTTGAGAGGAGTTCAGAAGTTGAGCGAATGCGAAACTTCAATTCTTTTACATTATTGTTCAACCCCCATCTCTTTCATGTAATCGGCCAGTGGATTGAGTTCCATCTCCTTTCGCCATTCGTCAACTTTCCCGGGGTCTAATAACTGATAAATAACTCGTTTACCTTTCTCATTTTCTACGATTTGCGAACCATATTTTTGTGGTCTTCGCTCAAACATGGCTATTCTATCGTCCATCATTGCGACTTGCGATTTAGAGATGTCGCCTCGCTCCATGGCCTCTACAAACACATGGAAGTATTTCTTTTGCAGTTCCATCGGTGCGTGTTGAATGATGAGCCAATATACGGTGCAAGCATCACCTGCGGCCTCTTTGCCCACAAATCCCCTTGTATCAAGGATGTCGCAAATCTCTTTTTGATTAATGCTGTCGGTTTTCTGCATCTCTACGGTGAGTGAATCGACCAAGTGTTGATCACGTGGTTGCGCATTGTAGGCCGCAAGAAATACATGTCGTATATCTTGGTCGCTACGGCCAATTTTACGTAATCGCAACATCAGCGGCTTGTCGTAGTTGGCTTCTATCCTGTCACGACGCCGGGCTATCGTGTCGCAGTAGGCCTGCCATCTTTCATCGGAATGGATGTTAGCGAGGTCATTATCCCGATTGGGATCTTCGACATACCAATCAGGGTCTCTATGCAGTCTCATATTCAATCGCTCAAAAGCCTTGTCATTCAAACCTGCCATGGCAGCGGCGCAGGCACTATTGTAAAGATGGTTGTCTTGTATCTTTTCCTTTATAGTGAAAGCTTTGTCAAAAGCATTGCAGGCGCCTAAATAGTCGCCTTGCATGAAGCATGCGTCGGCTTTCATGATGCAATCATCGTAATCCAAGCATTTCACATCGCTTTCAAACGCATTGACCGAAATATTCATTATTCCATCTATCAATGTCCCAACAGACTGAATATTACGAGGATTGGTAATATCATATTGAATACATCTTGTAAAAGGCGAACCCTTGCTGTCACTTTGCAATACATAGACAAGCGCGTAATGCTTGTCATTCTTGATGAGTCGGTCGACAACAATGATTTGATGCTTGCTCTTCTTGATGATGAGATTGCGCCACAACTCATCATGAGGCTGTATCAGGGTGTTGACTGGATTGGCTTGCACCGTCATGACCATGCCATCGGCTTGCCTGACATAATCGGGCTCCCATTCATTAGCGGCATCTATTGTCAATATCAAGAACTGGTCGGCAAGAATAACGTTGATGGAGTCGATTTCCAACGGAATCTGCTTTACGACATCGCAGAGGTATTCGGAGCATTTGGAATCGTAAGCGTTGAATTTCAACTGGGATGTGACAAAATTCAATTCATACTCTCCATTGAAAGCATTTGCAAGACTGCCGTTTTCAGCGAAGTCTAAAGTGATATCTTCTTTATGGACAGTGCCATTCTGTAAAGACCAGTCGCCAGAAATACTGAACGGCGGCATGCTGTGTCTTGCACAACCTGCAAGACACAATGCCAAAGAGATATAATATAGGGATTTTCTCATTTCTAAGATATTATTACTTTTAACTTGAGATTGTTGGAGTTTGTATGAAGATTGCTCAATTTGCATAATCAATTCTTTCCGCTTCCCCAAGGAAATCTTTTCATCTTTCACGAAACTGCAGGCCGCGTCTTGATTTTTTGTTTCACATCCATCAAACGCGTCTGTATCTTATCCACCCCAAAATAACTAAATATTTTAGTTTGATAGAACTAAAACCCTTAGTTGTTTAGGAATTGTTAACAGAAAAGAGACACTTTTTTTAGTTGTTCACACAAGGCAGAATATCATAGACAAACTTTCTACTCCTCAATCTTTCCGTTCCGGAAAGCAATGTCCCACCAGTCCTCTATTTATCATCAGGCGCAAGACGGGTCATTCCGCTAAGTCAATCATCAATCAATATGTCATCATGCAGGTGAAACTGTTTCTCCTTTCACACTCATTTATGATATTCTGCTCTTCCGTGGATGCGTCCGTTTCCACCACATGTAATAGCCGCTCCAGGGTAGCAAGCCACCGATGAGGGCTGCAAGGAAATAGATGATCTTGATCGCCATACCGCCCCATCCACCGGTATGCAGTTGCATCAGTACTACCTGCGGCGGCATCTTCTCATGGCCGTGGTTCATCATGTCGGGCCGCATGATACTCACTTCCTCTGGCTTTTGCTGCTGCTCAAAATGGCCGTGATGCTCCATGTCGCGCACATCACCGCCAAGCACGGCCATGGCTCCCTGTCGGTACCAGTGGAACGACCAACTCGGCCCCGTCAAAGACATCAGCAGCAGGAACACAACGCCATAGATGCCAAGCGACACATGGCTGTCATAAACAAAGCGGCGGAAGCCATTGCCGGTACTGACTTTCAACCGGTTTTTCAGCATCTTCTTGTTGCGCGGCCACCAGATGACAATGCCCGACAACAGTATCAATGTCATTCCTATGGCAGTGGCACCGACGATGAACCGTCCGGCAGACATGCCTTCGTGGGGTTCCGAAGGCACATTCAGCAGATAGCGGTGCAGTTGCTTGGCTGTATTGACCACTGCAGATTCCTTTTCCCAACCAATCAACTCACCCGTGTAAGGATTGACGGCAAGTTTCTGATGGCCACGCTCGGCAAACTGGGCGTATGCCGCATCATCTGAGCCTGAGGGCAGTTGAATGCTTGTCAATGTCAGGCCCTTGCCGGCATGTTCCCGGATGGCATCAACAAGGGCTTCATTAGCCAGATGTCGTCCGTTTCCTTTGTCCTTCACATGCCTGATGTCGGCATTAATAGCCTCCTTGATTTCGTCTTGAAACACAATGACGGCTCCTGTCAGGCAGATAACGGAAATGATGACGCCCAAAACCAAGCCGAGCCAACGGTGGATTTTCAAACAAATCTTTCTCATAGTCATATTGCAATTTGTATTAATTTCATTGTCCGTCTTTGCCTACTGGCGGCAGGCTCTGGAAGTGCCGCGTGCCATAGACCTGAAGAAGGAATACCAGGCAAAGTGCGATGCCTACCTTATAGGGTGCCACGATGTCATCCACACCAAAAATGGCCCTGGACAGGGGCATGACAATCAAAGGAGAAACGAATTGTCCCAGATAGAGGGCTGCCGAGAGCAGCGGCATGACCGTTGTGGCGGAGTTCTTGCCTCCCTTGATGCTCGCGATGGTGTTCAGGTATGGAACGCCCACGCCGGTGGCCAAAAGTCCTGTGGAAAGCGGCATGATGAGTCCGACGCTGACACCTAGCAATGCACGCATAGTCAGAAGCAGGTGGATGTCGTCCATGAAGAAGCATCCCGCTCCTGCTACGACATAGAGCAGCAGTCCCGTAGTGGCAATGGCACGGGTGCGCAGCACACGGCTCAGAGGAAGGAAGAAAAGATTGGTGACGATGATCAGCAGGGCGGGCATGCTGACAATAAACTGCACCAGAATAGCGGGTGCCTCGCTGAAATGAGCCTTGATGATGCCCAGCGCGGGGGCGATGGCGGCTCCGGCCATCACGGTGAGCAGCGACATGGAAAGGATGGTAGCCGTCACCCGTCTTGAAACGTTTGTCTTTGTCATTTTCAATCGGAGTTTTCGTGGATGCGAGTCATCCCCAGAGCTCTACCAGGCTGCTACAAATATTTAAAATCGTGTGCAAAAGTACGAAAAAAATGGATATTCCAATCAGAAAAAATGCAAGAACTACAATTTTGATTTTGGTGTCTGCGTCTTGTGAAGAGCAGCCCTTTCACTTTACTTGAAAGGAGAGGATGGCTATCGATGGCTCAATTTCGTCGTGTCGCCGCAACGGATGCCAGCATCGATAGGACGAGGATGCCAAAAATGAAAGCCAGGCTCGCCAATGTGGGAACCTCGATGTGGGGCACGTGGAGATGGAGACCCATGAGTTCGCCAAGGGCATTGATATACTCATTCATGGCCAAGAGCATCTTCAGGCCGACAAAAATGAGAATGATACCGAGGCCGTATTTGAGATATTTGAAATACTTGGCAACGGCAGCAAGTGCAAAATAGAGGGCACGGAGGCCGAGTATGGCGAAGATGTTGCTCGTGAGCACAATGAACGGGTCGCGGCTGACACTGAAGACGGCGGGGATGCTGTCAACGGCAAACGCCACGTCGGTGGTCTCGATGACAAGCAGGGCGACGAAAAGCGGTGTGGCCAGACGCCGGCCTTTCTCGACAACGAAGAAATGGTCGCCGTGCATCTTGTCTGTTACGGGGTAAATTCGTCGGAACCAGCGCACGATGATGTTCTGCGACAGGTCGGTGTGCTGCCCGTCGTCATGGACAAACATCTTGGCTCCCGTATATAGCAGGAACAGGCCGAACAACCCCAGCACCCACTCAAAGCGTTCCACCATAGCGGCACCCGCAAAGATAAAGATGCTGCGCAACACGAGTGCGCCGAATATGCCCCAAAACAACACTTCATGCTGATACTTCCGCTCTATGCCGAAGAACGAGAATAGCATCAGGAATACAAACAAGTTGTCCATCGACAGAGATTTCTCTATCAGATAGCCCGCCAGAAACTCCATCGCCTTTTCGTGGGGCTCGACGGGATAGAACAGATATATGCCTGCGCAAAACAACAGTGACACCGCTATCCAAATGCCGGTCATGCGCAACGCTTCGCTGATGTTCACCTCGTGCTGCCCATTCTTGCCGAACATCCTGAGGTCTGCCACCAGCATCAGCAACACCAACACATAAAATACAATCCAAGCCCATAAGGGCATTCCCATAAATACCATTGTCATTGTTTTCTATTTTCCAAACCGGGCTTCTACGACATTGACAACGTAGTCGCCGAGTTTTTCCAGTTCGTTAATCATATCCACATAAAGGGTGCCGACGCTATAGTCATATTCATGGTCGTTGACGGCAAAGACGTTCTCTTCCTTCAGCCGTTTCCGCATCTGGTTGATGTCGTTCTCTATGCGGTAGGTCTCTTTGATGTCGTGGTCGGAACGGCGGCCATGCATCACGGTGTTCATTTGTGCGAGTGCTTTCCCGCAGAGCGCCATGAAGGTCTGCAACTGCTCGTTCTGATGCTTGACGAACACCTTGCCTGACTCTTGCTTGCGGTCTATCGTCCGGGCCAGTTTGTAACAGGCATCACCGACAGACTCCAGTTCACTGATCTCGCGCATCATCTGGCGGATTTTCCTTTTCGTCTGGTCGCTCAGGTGGTCGTTGCTCACCTGCTCCAAGTAGCGCGCTATCTCCACCTCCAACCTGTCGGTGATGTTCTCTTCGTTCTCTATCTGGCCGAACAACTCCTTGAAACGTTTAGAGTCGGTCTCTTGGAACAATGTGCGCACCATGCCAAACGTCTCGCCGACACGCTGGCCAAAAGCAGCAGTTTCTTTCTGTGCCTGAAGAACTGCTATTTCGGGTGTCTGCACGATGTTCGACTGGATGTATCGCAGGCGGAACTCCTCCTTCCCCGGTTTTTCTTTCTTTTCAGGCAACAGCCAGCAGACCACACGCTCCATCTGCGGAACCAGACCGATGAGGATGGCGGTATTGATGACGTTGAAGCAGGTGTGGAACATAGAAAGCACCACAGGCAGTTTCGTGGCCTGTCCGCCTTCGGCCACATCATAGCCCACCAGGCGGCACACCATATTGACAAACGGATAGAAAACGATGAGTACCCATATCACACCGAAGACATTGAACAGCAGGTGTGCCAATGCCGCGCGACGAGCCTGGGTATTGGCACCGAGAGCCACAAGGTTGGCCGTAGCCGTCGTTCCGATGTTCTCACCCATCACCAGTGCGATGCCCAAGTGTATGGGCAGCACACCCGTGGAGCAAAGCAGGATGGTGATGGCCATGACGGCAGCCGATGACTGCACGATGCAGGTAATGAGTGTGCCAATGGCGAGAAACGCCAGGATAGTGAGGTGACTCGACGTGTCGAAAGAGGCGAAGAACGAAATCACATCTCCGTTGTGTTCCAAATCCATGGCTTTGCCTGCGCCGCTCAGCATGACCAGCGCGAGGAACAGAAAGGCAGTGCCAAACAGGAAGTCACCCACATTGCGTTGCCGCTTTCTGTAAATCAGGACGATTCCTATCAGGAAGAAAGGATAGACAATGGAGGTGAGGTCGACGTTGTAGCCTAAAGACATGATCCATGCCGTAAGCGTCGTGCCGATGTTCGCACCCATGATGACCGAGATGGCCTGCGCCAGTGTCAGCAGTCCGGCTGACACAAACGAGACGGTCATCACCGTCGTGGCAGATGATGACTGCACCGCACAGGTGACGAGTGTTCCCGTCAGCATTCCTGTCACGCGATTGGTGGTCATCTTGGCCAAAATGTGTCTCAACTGCGGTCCCGCCATTTTCTGCAAGGCCTCGCTCATCATCTTCATACCATAAATCAGCAAGCCAAGCGAACCGAGCAGCTGCAAAGCCAACATAAAATAATTGTGATCAGTATCCATTTCGTATACAATTTTGCGGCAAAGGTCTTAATATTCCTTGAGACCACATGAAAAATCGTATTACCATATCATTAAATTTTATCAAGTCTTCGGGAAATGAATGAAGACAAGAAGTCGGCAACCAAGCAGTGCCCAAATTACCGACATTCTTTTTTTACTGAAACTATTCTCTTTCGTCAAAAGAAGATGTTGCGCACCACCTGCGCCTCCTTTCCCTCGAAGATAATGACAGGGGTGACAGGTTCATAGCTCATACGCTGAAACTGAAACAGCATAAGGGCAACGAATTCCCCGTCTTGCGAAGAGCAGAGCTCCGTCAGGTAGTTGCCGTTAGGCACCTGACTTGGATGGAAATCGCCAATGGTTTCCTCCATCTTTTCCACGGGAGCCTCAAGGATGCTGCGCAGGCGGTCGCCATCCTGAGGGGTGTATTCTATAGTCTTCGCGTCGATGATGCTTTGTGTTTTTTGATAGATAGCCGTCGTCTTCAGCCCTAGCATTGTCTTGCGTACGCTCACACGACTATCGTTGCGGATGTCGTCCCACATCCGCAGGTTTTTGATATTTGCCATATTGATTCTTTTTCTTTGTTAATGTAATTTCGTCGCCTCCTTTCATCCAAGCAAGAGGTGACGACGCTAACAAAGAATACGCCTCAACGCTATGACATAATAATAGCGAGGAAGCGCAGCACCTCCGCGCGACTTGGACAGTCGGCTGCCAAGATGCCGATAAACGAGAATTAAATGGTTGAACGAATGGTGGGGTGTGCCGTGGCCGAGACTGCGTCCAGATTTACCTCCATGAGTTGGAAAGAGCCTGGAAGGACGGGAAGAACCAATGCGCTGAAACGGCAGCGTTTTCACAAGGGCCTCACCATAAGGCCGCTGTTTTTCCTCTGCCTGAGAGGTTCCGAGCAAGTCACGCTGCCTTACACTCTCCTCCTGCTGTCCGTGTGATGCAAAAGCTTGAGCGCTGACCCTTTCAGAAGGAGCAGCTGTCGCTACAAATAGGACAATCACGGTCCACAGCCGGAACAAGAATATCTTCATACAGCCTTTCGCAGTTTTTGCATTTATCGATGCAAAATTACACAATTCTGTTGCCTTTTTATCAACAACCGATGTTTTTTTGAAGTTTTTTTCTTTCCTTTATGGATGAATGAATGGAATCCTTCTATTTCGTCTGTTTGAACAGCCAGTCGCGCACGGCGGCAAGTTTGTAGGCAAAGTCGAATGATGCCATGTGCTCCATGCCCTTGCCTGATTCGGGCAGTACGCTGCCTGCCTCCCACTTGATGAAGTTGATGTTGCCGCCCTTTGAGATCAGTTCTTCTGCAAGCCGTTCCTGGTCTTCCTGTGGCAATTTCGCACTCCAACTTGCAGAGTCTATACGTGCACCGTTGTCCTTCAGCACTTTGGTCAGGTCGCTCATGCCGCCCGATGCCTTCTTGTCGCCACCTGCGACAATATAGAAAAACCGTTTCTTGCCAAAATCCTTTATCTTTGTCGTGTCCCATTGGCTGCTGACAAACGAGGTCATGGTATGGCCCATCATCGTGGAGATATATTCAGTGGAGACACCAGCGTCGCGCAGGTTGGTGGCGTATGAATGGCGGTACCAGGTGGGTGTCGGCCTCTCTTCCATGCCCAACAACTTTGCGACATTTTCCATACGGGCGTTGATGTTGGCGTTCTCGCACGACACGATTTCCTTGATGCGTGTCTCCGTCATTCCTTCCTTGATGATGTCGAACACCAAAGCGCCGCGCTGGGGCTTACGGGCTATTCGGTCGAGAATCACCTGCATTTGTGGCAGGATGGGGAAGATGACTTCCATTCCGTCAGTCTCCCTCATCGTCTTCTGGCGGATGAAGCGCATGGCCTTCTGCTCATGGTTGTAGTAGAAGTCGTCGTACCGCAACTTGACGATGTCGGCCATGTTGGCTCCGTTGGCCAGATAGGAGAAGAGGAACAACCCCAAGGAGTGGAACAGCCTTTTCTTGTATTGTGGGTCATACAATTCATTTCCCTCCTGGTCCTTGGTCTCTCCTTTCTCAAAGAACTCATACAGCCAGGTCATTTTCTCCACGTTGAGACACCACTCCTTACGCTCACCCTTGTGGTTGACATCCTTGACTCCCTTAAACAAGTCCATCTTGTCGTTCAGCAGCACACCCATGGAGGCGGCACGGCGCACTACTACACGGAACGCCCTCAGATAGATACCGATGGTGGTTTGGCTCATGGCTTTGCCTTCCTTGGGATTCTGCATTTTGGCCACCCATCGGTCGACGAGCTGCAGGTTGATGGAGGAATTGGGCACCTTCTCGCCCATGTCTTTTCTGAATTTATCACAACTAATGATAATTTCCTCGCAAACTTGATGTTTGGTCGAACGATTATTTCCTGCAATTGGCGGAAAGAATCGTGTTCAAACAATGGTGATGCCGCCATCCACTATCTGCCGTTCAGAATCTCACGTAACGTATCCTGATTCTACTTTCTCAAGTTGAATATTAAATTGATATTTATGTATTTTCTTCTTTCTGTGTGGACAGAAAGAAGAAACAAGAAAGAACCGCGAACACGCTCCGCCGTCGAACAAATGGGCCTTCTGGTGTCTGGCTGCGGAACTCGCGGCTTCGCCGCTCAGACAGTCCTCGCCCGAGACGACACCGAAAAGCCTCATTTGTTACCGACGGCTCCCTCTATCGTTCGCCCAGCAAACACCCCGCCACTTGTCGTGGCAGACAAGTGAAGCAGTTTTTATAATGATCTCTTTTTTTCGGATAGGTTTGGACTTGAATATCCAGAATACCCGTAGCATAAAGAATGAAAATCGGCTCACACTTGTAGACACCCTTGAAAGTAGGCACTCCATCTTGTTCGATTATCGAGTATGGAGCGAAGCAGAAATCCTCGAATTCATTATCCGATTCAAAATAGATGGTGTTTTTGATGGTTTCCATATTGATGTCAATTAACGAATGTCTTCCATGTCTCGTACAAAGATAACATGAAATCTACGAAAAAACAAACTATATGAAACTTTTTTCAAGCAGCAGTAAAAAGTGTCACCATTGACGAACAACGCCTTGTTTGTTTTCTGTTCCATTGTTTTTGGGGTAAATAATTATCGTTCTCTCCTACATCGTTCCTCCTTTGAAAAATTGCATAGGTGGCATGGCCTCCATGACGGCAACAAAAGTACAGCATAATCTTGAAACCGCATAATGACAAAATACTGATTTTTTTTCAGTACTTATGGATTGTATATGCGTAAATCACAAAAATGCCGTATCTTTGTAACCCGTAAAGACAAATCGGTTTTTAGCGGATAATGAACGATATGAAATACAATAAAGTCTAAGTCGAAGACTGCCGCGTCGAAAGCCATCATTCAGAGATGGCCTGACTGATGCGTGACTTTCTTGCAAGGATGAATGGGTTAATATAATTGAGAAACAGATAAATTGGGATTTAACGGCATGCATTGGATTATTTTGATATTGGCTGGTCTTTGCGAAGTCGCTTTCGCCTATTGTCTTGGACGGGCCAAAGGAATTAGTGGCATGGAATGGTATACATGGATTACTGCCTTCGGCATTTTCTATATTCTCAGTGCTATTCTCTTGGCAAAAGCCACAGAAGTATTGCCTATCGGCACTGCTTATCCCGTGTGGACCGGAATAGGCGCAGTTGGTGCGGTGCTTATAGGCATTTTTATATTCAAGGAGCCTGCCACATTCTGGCGGTTGTTTTTCCTTACCACGCTGATCTTATCGATTATAGGACTTAAAACCATTTCGTAACATGCAGTTCAGAGAAATGCGCGGTGAAGATAGGCTGCGGCTCGGAAAAGAAGACAAAACTTCGTCTTTTGTTTTGCTTTTCGCTCGCCTTGCACTATCTTTGCAAATCGTTTGTGGACATTGGCCTATATGGCTTAGTCCTATAACTGTTTTGTAAACTTATTCTCAACTATTCAATGAAAAGATTGTTTTATGAAGCAGCGATGTCGATATTGCTGCTTATCCCCTCAGCGGTGGGGGCTCAAGTCACATCAACTACACAGACAACCCAAGTCACTCAACAAGCACAAGCCGTACAGACCATTCGCGGACAAGTGTGCGACGTCGCTTCTGGAGAACCGATGGCTGGTGTTACAATCACAGTAGAAAATGGTATTACGATGGGGACGGTGTCGGATGCCGACGGAAACTTCGTGATAGAAAATGTACCCGTGGGACGACATGCTGTCAGAGCCACTTTTATCGGCTATGAGCCAGTAGTGCTCAAGGAACAACTCCTCTCTTCTGGAAAGGAGATGGTGCTCAATCTGCGCATGCGCGAGAACATCTCTGAACTCGGCGAGGTGGTGGTAAAACCCCGTGTGAACAAGCAAATGCCACTCAACGAGATGGCTCAGGTAGGTGCTCGCATGTTCAGTGTGGAGGAGGCCACTCGCTATGCCGGTGGTATGGCCGACCCTGCCCGCACAGCCTCGATGTTTGCCGGTGTGGCGACGGGCGGTGCAACCAACGGCATCAGTATTCATGGCAACTCGCCGCAGATGCTGCAGTGGCGCGTGGAGGGCGTGGAGGTGAACAACCCCAATCACTTCGCCGAAATCACCGAGGCAGGTGGCGGTATATTTACCTCGCTCAATGGTACGGTATTGGCCAACAGCGACTTCCTCACAGGTGCCATGCCGGCTGAGTTTGGCAATGCTCTCTCTGGCGCCTTCGACATGAAGATGCGTTGTGGCAACAACATGAAGTATGAGCATGCCGTGCAGATAGGTACTTTGGGCATAGACTTCGCTTCCGAAGGTCCGTTGGGCAAGGGGTCGAAGGCGTCCTACCTTCTCAACTATCGGTACAGTTTCCTCGAGATAGCCAAGAAACTGCATGCTATCAATATGGAGAAAGAAACGCTCGACTATCAGGACCTGAGTTTCAAACTGAATATGCCCACCACAAAAGCCGGCACTTTCGCCGTGTGGTTCACGGGCCTTATCGACAACTACGAAAACGAGGTGCCCGATGTGTCGGAGTGGGAGACGCTGTGGGACATGAACGACTCGTGGTCGCGCCAGCGCAGTTGTGCCGGAGGCCTGACTCATACCTTCCGTTCCCGCTCTGGCGGTACACTGCGTTCGAACGTGGCATTTACGGGAAACCATAACCGTTTGAAACAAAACGACTACGACCAGCAGATGAACAAGACACCCGATATGGAAGGCCGCAATGCCTCGTGGAACGTCATCATCAGCACACAGCATCAGCATAAGTTCTCGTCACGTTACACGATGCAGAACGGATTCGAGCACCAACACCTCGACTTCCATACTTGGCTCGACTGGGTGCAGACCGTAGGAGGACCCTTGTTCCGAGTTTATGAGTCGGAAGGAAACACTGGTCTGACCCGCTTCTACACCAACCACAAGGTGGTGCTGAGCCGTAGACTCTCCACCGTGGCGGGTGTGAATGTCATGTGGTTTAATCTCAACAACCAGTGGCTCGTAGAACCGCGCATCAGCCTGCAATACAAGACTTCGCCATCGAGCACCCTGTCGTTGGCCTATGCCATGAACAGCCGCAAGGAGACTACTGATACTTACTTCGTGACAATGGCTGGGCAGAATCCCAACAAAGGCCTAGGTCTTACGCGCTCACACCACATCTCTGCCTCGTTTGCCCAGCGCTTGGGTGATAATGCCATGCTGAAGATTGAGCCTTATTGGCAGTGGCTCTTCGACGTACCCGTAGAGCAGGGCACCACCTATTCCATCCTCAACCATCACATGTTTTTCCAAGACCGTGCCTTGGTGAATAAGGGGGCAGGGTGCAACTACGGTATTGACTTCACGTTGGAGCGATACCTGAAGGATGGTTTCTATGGTATGCTGACTGCTACGCTTTATAAGTCAGAATACCGAGATGCCCAGGGCGAATGGCATCACTCTCGCCATGACCGCCGTTACATCACGAATATCGTTGGTGGCAAGGAATGGATGATGGGGCGTGCCAAGAAAAATGTTTTCGGCGTCAATGGACGACTCACGCTGATGGGTGGCGACCGCTATACACCTATCCCAGAAGGCACGACCTTCGAGGAAATTATGGAGCGTCCCGACAAATCAATTCCGATGGACGATGGCATTGACCCGTTTTGCAAGCAGAAGGGACTCAATGTGGGCTATGCCTTCTCGGTGAAATACACCATCAACAAGAAGCACACCTCTCACCATTTTATCCTTGAATACCTGCAGATGCGCACGTTTCATGGCCAGACCTACAATTTGAAAACCCATGAGATTGTGGATCAGTTCACCTCGCTTACCTTCCCCAATATCGCATACCGGGTGGAGTTCTGAAGCCAATGAGGTGAGATGCCGGCTGTCCATCCTATTGGCATGGCATGCTGAAAGGCAATGTCTCACCTCATCATTTCAAGATAATTCATCACACAACCACAAATAATACTGCAATCTTTTTCAAAGACGAACTTTTCTCATTAACTTTGTCGATGTGATAAGGATAGAATAAATCAACCATCAAAAAAAAGTATATGAAAAAATATTTATTCATCGTGTTGGCTTTTATCTGTATGGGTTGGGGAGTAATGGAAACACCTCTTCCGCCAAAAAAAGCATCAAAGACTTGGCGGTGGCACGCTAACGGCAGTTTCAGATACCCCAGTTCATACCTGCGGTCAGAAGTGTTCGTTGATGACGTTCCTGCAAGCGTTGAGGTCTTTTCGAAAGGCAACATACGTCTTTGCTACTGGTCATTGCTTGGAACGTGGTCTACTCTTGGTGAATTCCCTGAAGAAGGAGTATGGCTCAGTCCTACGGAGAAAGTGAAAACCGTTACCTATAGAGCCCATTCGAAAAGGATTGCATCGGGCTACACGCAGAATGGAAACATCTTTTATTTGAAGCAAAAGATGATACCTGGAGGGGAAGTCCAACATAGTAAGGTGCTGGTCTTGATTTACCCCAAATCGGTGAAGAACAAGGTTGCTTCTTTGGTCAATGTCGTCAAAGACTGGTAAAATACAAGGCATGAAATTCCATAGTGCAGACAACTGGACCACGTTTTTCCTTCAACACCAAATTATCTGTCCATTTTTTTAGAATCGAATATGAAGAGAAGTAGTTTTATCAATATGTTTCTGGCTGTTTTCATGTTGACAGCCGCTCCTGTTATGGCCCAGGAAGAGCATGGGTTCAAGAAGTTCAATGTTGTGGAAGGCTTCGAAGACAACGGATTCCAATGGTTCCGCGACGCACAATTGTTGGCTGCCGGCAACAAAGAGAAGAGCAATGCCATGACCATAGGGTGGGGGGCAGTCGGCACGCTGTGGCAAAGGCCAGCGCTTACCGTCTATGTCGCCGAGAAACGCTATACCAAGGAGTTTATGGATAAGGAGAAATTCTTTACCGTGATGTCGTTCGATGTGGAGAACAGCAAGGTGCTCAACTATATGGGCTCCAAGAGCGGACGTGATGGCGACAAAGCCCAGGCCCTAGGTCTGCATACAGCATACACGGCAAATGGGACTCCGTATTATACCGAGGCGACGATGGTGATAGAGTGCAGAATCATGTATGCTGCTCCTTTCGACCCCAACGGATTCAAGAGCGATGTTCCCAAAAATATGTATAGCCGCTTTCCTGCCGGCATCCACTCTATGTATATCGGCGAGGTTGTCAATGCTTGGAAGAAGTAGAGCATCTTTTGTATGAGCAGAAAGATTGCTTGTCTCGATTTGTAATAGTACGTAGAGGACTGTCGCAAGCAGATGACGGTGATTGATACTGATGACAGGGAAAGAGTAAAATAACTAATAAAACAAAATCCAAAATGGGATGAGCGGCAAAAACGACAATAGACAGGATATATCCCTTGCTCTTTTACAGGAGAATGACAGGGAACAGTTTATCAAGGATAATCAATGGGCATTCCGATATGGTGCCCAAATTGAATTTGGCATGCGCGATGACCGCACTGAAGAGGGGGAAGAAGTAATCTCACGAAGCACGATTGAGCGCGGCATCGATGGAGAGAATGCCGAAGCATACCGTATTGTGCAAGATGGCAAAAACGTAGGCGGTGTGGTATTGAGTATTGACAAAATAGCAGGAAAGGGTGAACTGGAGTTGCTTTTCGTCTCACCAGATGCCCACGGCCACGGCATAGGACAGGCTGCATGGAAAGCCGTTGAGAAACTCCATCCTGAGATTCGTGTTTGGGAAACCATCACACCCTATTTTGAGAAACGCAACATTCATTTCTACGTCAACCGTTGTGGTTTCCAGATTGTGGAGTTTTGGAACAAGCATTTCCATGGTCCTGCTGTACCCGAGGAGGAATCTGGCAACTGGAGCGAAGAAGACGAAATGTTTCTTTTCCGAAAAGTCATTGATTCCTCCAGCAAGTAATACTGCATAATGGACTGGGAGTGCGGGCTTCGCCACCACCTGCCTATGGCATCAGATAGTTGAGCACGCTCTTCCAATCGGGGAACCTTTCAGTGCCGAATTGAATGAAATGGTCGCCGAACTGGTCTGCACCGTGTTCCGTATGGTCATCGATGAGATTGGCACCAGGTTGACAACACAAGTTTTTGTGATGCGTGAAGATGACACGCTTGTAAAAAGTATACTGAATATGCCAAGCAATTTGGGAGTCAATGACTCATTCCTCGTCGGGTACATAGATGATGCGTCCGTCCTCTAATTGGTAGGCTATACCGATGCGGTGCCCTTGGCTTCCATCACCATCTGTTTTCTCACCAGAAGCCTTGTAAGTATTGATTTCCTTGCCTTCTTTCATGATGATTTCCATATTTTCCTTTCCGGGGTTCTTCACGATGGTGAAATCTTCCTGACCGAAAACTTCAGCCATGTTCATGTGCATGACCATCGCCACCATCAGTGATACGGCAAAGACCATCGCCACGTCGAATAGGTTGACCACTACGCTCAGCGGGTCGTTGTCATCATCTTGCAGCAAAATGCTCCTACGCTTCCTTCTCATGGCTTTCTGTATATATGCGTGACACAAATTCAAGGTTGTTGACATCCTTGGCATACCAGCGGGTTTTCAGTTGCTGGGTAAACAAACCTACGGCACTGATGACCAGTCCGACGACGGTGGCAGAGAACACCACCTGCATGTTGTAGGCCATGCCCGAGATGTCGCCCGTGGAAAGGCCTACAAGAGCTGGCGACATGGAAATCAATGTTCCGATGAGGCCCAGCACCGGACCGAGTTTGGTAAGCAACCTTGAAAGGTTCACGTCCTTGGCCACCTCCGTCTCATAATGCGTGATGAGATAGTCGGTATAGGCTTCATCGGCAGGATGGTCGAGGATGTCGGCCAGGTACTCGGTAAAAAGGGTGTCATGCTTCCCAGGCAAGAGATTGCGCAGGGTGCCGATGCCTGAGGGCTGGAGTTCCTTGATAGCTGTGCCCAGTCGACGGTTGTTCCTCCTTCTGACCATGAATTGATTGTAAGTGCTTCCAAGAAGCACCAGCGCACGGATGAAAAACACGATTAGCAAGATGATGTCGGGAATGAGCAGCGAGTTGGCTATCCCGAAAAGCATTCTTGATATTAATTCCATTATTTTTTGTTATTCTTTAATTTCCATTTCAATTTCAATTTACTCCCTATGAATCCTACAGCCATTACGATGGCAGCCACCGTCAGGGTAAGCACTGCCGACGTCCAATCGACGGCTCTCACGTTGGAGCGATAGATGATTTCTCCGTTCTGAGTGAGCAGCAGGCTGAGTACACACACCATCACCGTCAGCCATAAATGAGCCTCGATGCGCAAGTCTTTTGGTGGCAACAGCCATCTTGCCAGCGTTGCACACAACAATGATACTGCTATCACGGCAATGGCGTAAATCAGGCTGGTGGTGGAAAAATCCATACCCACATGGAGGAATAAAAGTTTAGTGAGGCCATAGGATACCACTGGGAATATCAGCAGACTCGGGTAAGCATAAAGCAAGAGCCGGATGAAACGTCTCCTTGGTTTCTTTCCGTCATCGTTAAGACTTGAAAAACAGAACATTATGCCTATGGCCGATTCCAACGTCACGATGATGGCTATGCCTTGAAGCACATCTTCACGATGTAGCCAATTGTCGATTTGTGTTTTTGACTGCATCACTGCATAGTCGATGCTCCAATAGGCGAAAGCACCCAGTAAAAGTGCGAAAGCCAGTCGTGGCCAAAAAGTCCACAGGCTTGTTTTCATGCCACAGTTGAGCACGACCAACAGCATCAGTATGAAGACAAGTATTTCCATGTCACTCTTCTGTTTTGCTTTTGCGGCGCAACAGCATCAGTAGGCCTGTCAGTAAGATGAGCACCACGATGACGGCTGCAATCACCATCGTTGATGATGAACCCGTGGAGTCTGAGTTTCCGTCGACCTTCTCCAGTACCATATTCTCGCTGCGCTGTCCCTTGGCAAATGTCATTTGTCGCTTGTATTCCTTTCCTGCCTCGCCAGAGAGCCGGCTTTCCACAAAATGCTGAAGCGGCTGATTGTTGCATACGAAATCTGTACAGGCAGCACCACCTTCTTTCGTGATGTCGGCATGGAGTTGGACAGTTGTGTTGAGTTGCTCCTCGGAAGGTTTCCAATAACCCTTTCGTGCGCTCTCGAGCATCACCGCCGTCATGGATTGGAATGCAGCCGGGTTCTTTTGCAACAAATATTCTTTGACGCCAAGATGCTCTTCATCGGCGACATACATCCTATAGAGGTCGTGATAGACATTCTCGTCGAGAGCAGAAGGACGGGTGACTGACCATCCGAAGATGTTGCGGAACATTTCGCCGAACATCTGTGCCGTACCTTCATCGCCCTTCATGCGCTCCTTTACAAAAGCGGGATTGAGCAGTGTGGTGCGCATTTCCACGTCCACAGCCGCCTTCACGTCCTGCATCTTTCGGTTGGAGCGGTTGCGGTAGTCGGCCATCAGCGCATCGGGTTCCTTGCCTGTCAAGGCTTTCACCGTCATGGAAAGCCCTCCCGTGAATTCATACACATGGTCGAGCGAGATGGGTCCCCAGGTGTTGCTCTGCCGGGGTTGCACCACGACATCGGTCTGCTTCAAGGCCGCCTTGAACAAATCCTTCTGACAGACGCCCCAGTTTTGCTCGTCACCATAAGCGGCACACATGTTGTTGATGTAGCCGCTGGTCAGTTCCTTTGTATCCGTCCATTGGCCGCTCCGCTCTATATAGTTCATCATCCCTGTGCTGTAGCCATTGTTGACGGGGCCGAAAACCCTTAGCGAAGACAACTCTCGTGCCTTTTGGGGGCTCACTCCCTTGTCGATGAGTTCCTTTTCCTGTGCCAATGTGCCCTCACGCACGAAGTTGGAGTCTTCTTTCTCGGCCGACACCAACTGTATGGCCTCTGTGATGAGTTTCAGGCGTGAGTCGGCAATATCGCGTAACTGTCCGCTCACTTGGACTACGACATCGATACGAGGCCGATGGAGGTTTTTGGCGGGCACCACTCGTAGGCTGCCTATGCGTCCCTGACTGTCGCGCACGGGTTCCACCCCCAGCATCCATAATGCTTGTGCGATGGTGGCGCCTCCAGTGGCGATGAACTCTCCAGCCCAGAATGTGTAACACACCTTTTGGGGATAATTTCCATGCTGCTTCTTGTATTGCGCCAAGGTGGCCTCCGCCAAGCGTTTCCCATCCTCCCAAGCCTGGGTGTCGGGGGTGTTGTCGGGGTTGATGCTGAACATGTTTCGCCCCGTAGGCAGCACATTGGGATTCTGTACGGGGTCGCCTCCAGGAGCAGGAGCAATGCTCCCACCATTGAGCGCTCGTATCATGTTGTCGAACTCTGTTTTTGTGGAACGTAGAATCAGCGAGGCTTCCTCTGACGTGCGGTAGGTGGAGAGCACTTGTTGCCTGGCCTTGGGCAGGTAATGGTGTGCCACGAAAGTGTAGTCGCGTGCCTGCTTGTCGGTGATGCGCCCTTGTTGTTGGTCTTTTCGTGCCATGTCGTAGGCAAGCGGGTCGGCGTTCATGGCGAGGATGGTTTGCCGCAGTTGCTCATCGGTGTAGGGCTGGCCCATGGTGTAGAAGGCTCCCTGCATATTCTCGTTCGACAGTTCCTCCAGATGGGCATCGATGCGCTCCAGTTCTTCCAATGTATAGGGCTTGGTGGGCATGCTGTCGAGCGAAAGGCTGCGATGCAGTCCCTCGTTGATGATTCTTTTCTTGATGTCTGTCACCAATGCCTGATTAGTGCCTCCGGTCTCCACTGCTTTGTGCACATCGTTGAGCAGTGTGGCATATTTCTGTCGCATGCCACTCTCGGCGTATGGAGGGGTGAGATAGGTGAGCAATGCGGCATGGCTGCGCCGCTTGGCTATGACCGCCTCACCGATATTCCCAGTCGTATAATAATAGAAATGAGGTGTCGCTCCTATCAGTTGGCTGCTCCAGTCCTGTTTCCTCATGCCTGCGTCGCGCCCTGGGGTGAACTCCAGGTTTCCGTGTGTACCGAAATGGATGAGCGCATCGGCCCCGAAACCTTTCTGTACATACAGGTAAGGTGCCAGGTAACTATGTGGCGGTGGCACTTCCACTCCATGCACGAGTTTGAAGTCATCATCACCCAATGCCGGACGGGGCTGTGGAAACAGCACTACGTTGCCATACCTCAGGCAGGCCACTGCGATACTGTCGCCATGGGCGAGGAGACAGCCTGGGGCCTCTCCATAACGTGCTGTCACTTCGGCATACTTTTCCGGTGCAAGCACCTCCTTGGCCCATTTCTCATACTCCGTCTTGGACAACCAGACTGGATGGCCTTTACGCATGTACTCCTGCTGTGCACCTTTGGCATATGAACCGAGAACCAATCCTTCTGTCTTCACTTGGCGTGCAAAGGCTTCGAGGCTTTCGGGCAGCCCCGACACGTCGTACCCCTCCTGTCGAAGTCGGAGGAGGAAGTTATACATCGAGGGTATGACTTCCATACCGCTTGCCAACAAGGCATCCTTGCCCGGACGTTTGAAATAGCCGATGGCAATGCGCTTTTCCTTGTTGGGTTTTGTCCGCAAAGAGAGATAGCGGCATACATAGTCTACAAACATCTGACAGCGTTCTACCTCTGCCGTATGTTTGAAGAAGCCCTTCTGGTCTTTGTTCTGTGTGCCGATGCAGAAAGGCACTATGCCGCCGTCAATCTCAGGAATGACAATACGTGCATTTTTCGAACCGCTTGCCATAGGCATCGACTCATTCATCCAGTCATCGTGGCTGCAGGAGAGCGGATAGGGGCAGAAAAGCGGAATATTACACTCATTGAGCCAATGCACAAGGGTGTCGTTGCCAATCCTTCCCATCGCCATGAAAACCACTGCATCGGGCTTGAGACTGCGCAGCATATTGTCGCGCTTTTTTCCCATGGCTGTCAAAGGATACACGTTCATCCCTTTCTCGGTGAGCATCGATATCAGCGTGTCTACATGCTCCCTGTTGCCTTCCATGGGGAAGGAGATTCCAGAAATGAAAGCCACCCTTGGTCCATCCTGATGATATAAGCCTTTTTCTTGCAGATATGCCGTCAGTTCATCAGCAGTCTTGAAATACAGCCCATACTCTCGGTGGTAATACATGTTGGCAGGCACCTCCACAGGGCCGTCCACCTCTTGGTCGCCCCAGCGGTGCGGGGTGGCGATGTGGCGCAAATAGCGAAGTCCGTTGCGATAGTTCTGGCGGTTGTCGTTGTCGAAATAGAGCTGAAGCGTGGCTATCTGTTCGGCGGTGAGATTGCGGTTCTCCACGAAGTCGCTGGAGCGCAGGGTCTTGGTGAAGATAGGAATGCCTTTCCCTGCAGCATGCTCGATTTCCTCCATTTGCCCGTCGCTTAGGAAAATGCGTCGGGCATAGACGATGATGGCGTCAAAGTCATCAATGTCGTGCATCTCGTCGGCTTCCATGCAGGTTACCTCGATGTGGTGGGAGTCGTTGTTGAGTACGAAGTCGGCCTGTTGCGCTTCCAACGCATTGACCACGAGGATGCGCGTGGGCGCCATGTAGTGGCGGTAGATGGTGAAGATGCCTGCCGCAACGAGGGCAAGCAGACTCAGTATGACGAGACTTTTGCGGATGTTCATAAGGTTATTTGCTGCCGTTCTTCATTTTTTTGATATACAGGTCTTGTATTTCAGGCACTTCGCCAAGTCCCTCGATGTGGAGTTCCACACTGAACCCCAGTTTTTCCAACTGTTGTTTCCATTCCACGGAAATATCATTGCTGGCATGGTCGCCTGCTACAAAGAGCAAGGGAACAAGTACCACCTTGCGGACTTTCATCTGTTTCATCTCTCCGACAGCAGTGTCGAAAGTGGGATAGCCTTCGATGGTGGCGACATGATAGTTGGGATGGCCTTGCGCGCGCAGCATATAGTCGAGTTGGCTGTAAAGGGCGGTGGCAGGGCTTTCCGTGCCGTGTCCCACAAACAGCACATGCTCATGTTTCTTGATATCTGCAGGATGACGGGCTGCGAGGATGCCGCAGACCTGTTCTGCATCCTCAACAGAATAGAGTAGGGGTGTGCTTATCCAAAGGCTGTCGAAAAAGGGGCGCAGATTGTCGGTCTCCTTGCGCAACCTGTCCATCTCAATACCATCGATGACATACGTGGGTTGGATGAGTATGCGCCGGTGTCCTTGTGCACGAAGGCGCAACAGGGCATCGGTAGGAGTTTCCTTGCGTATGCCGCGCTTTTCCAAGCGTGACATCACTATCCGTGAGGTGTAGGCTTCGGCGAAAGCCAATCTTGGAAATTCCTTTTGGGCTTTCGCATTGATGGCATCAATGGTCTTTGCCCGTGTGTCGTCATAGGTCGTACCGAAATGCACCAACAACATGGCGGTGGGAGGCTCTATAACGTCCTGTGCGCGGACGGATGCCGCGCACAGGATTATGGTGAGGAATAAGAAAAGTCTTCTCATTGCCAAATCTTGGTTAGTCCTCTACGAGGCGTATTTGTTCGAAGTAGTAGCCTTCTGCCACGTCGACACCCTTGCTCACCGCACCGGTGGCGATGTCATAGACATAGACACATGGAGCAGCACTCTGTGTGTTGACACCGAAGAACACCTTTCCTGCACCCCTGTCGAAGGCGGAGCGCTGTGAGAAGCGGCCGCTGCTGTAATCGATGTCGGAGCCGTTGACGGCCATGCGTGTACGGGTATTGGCGTTGAGGTCGATGACACTGTAGTAGTGGCTGTAACTGTCAATCTGTGTGGCCTTTCTTGTTCCGCCTTTGCCATCATCCTCGGTGAGGGCGTCGTTACGTGAATATGCGAACACTTTTCCGTTGCCGAGATATTGTGTGGTCAGTAGTTTGCCGTCGGAATTGGGGAATCCGTTATAGCCTGCGTCGAAGTTGTAGTTGCCCTTGCTGATGCGCAGCAATTTGCCTTCCTCTCCAATCTCAGTGTCGCTGAAAGCGGCGAGATAAAGGTTGCCTTTCTCATCGAAGAAGGTGGTCTGCTGGAGCAGTTCACCGTAGGCAGAGCCTGCCATCTCGTTGGCCTCGCTGTTGATGATATCCTGCTCCACAGCCATGGTGTTGGCATCAATGACAGCAATGTGGAAATATGGCTCGTTCTTGGCGGTTCTTCCCGACCCCTTCTTGTTGTAGTAGAAGTAGAACAGTTTGTTGTCGCTCTCGCGATAAGCAAGGATGCCGCTGGTGGAGAAACTGTCGTAATCGTCGGCAACCTGTAGGCTGAGCGTGCCCTCGCTGATGATGCTCATGTCATTGGTGTTGAGTTTGGTCCACACGATGGCGTTCTTGTCACCGTTGGCAGCCATGATGACGAGGGTATTGTCACTGGTCCAGGCGTGGCAGTATTGGCGGGTGTTGTAGGTGTTCTCCTGGAAAGGCTGTGCCTGCACCACCTCCATCTTGTTGTTGACAAACTGCAGTTTGACAAAACGGTCGGCCGAAACAGGCACCTGGTAGTAGTATTTGCCTTTGAGAATCATCTCCATCGAATAGTCGGCGTTGATTTCAGCACCCATGTTCTTGAAGTCGACGGTGGCTCCGCCGTCCAGGGTGGTGCGGCTCTGCATGATGGTGGTGACGTCGCGTCCCATACCACCCTGCTTGCCCACGGTGACGGTGAGGTCGAAGTGGTGGGGCACATCGATGAAGGGATCTTGCAATTCGTCGAAGGTGACATTCTGGATGTCGTCGGCGTTGATTTCCAACGTCGTGCCGTCGGTCTTGAGGATTTTCATCACATACTGGTTCTGGGCATGGATGCCGAGACACAGCATCATGGTTGCTGTCAAAGCGAGTAATAGTCTTTTCATATCTTTTAGTTTTTTGTTTGTTGTTTTTTACTGATTCAGGATTTTGATGCTGGTCTTGGGCGTTTTCACGATGTAGAGCCCCTTGCCAAGCGTGGTGAGGTCGATGTCGGCACTGCCGTTGTCAGCAATGCGGTAGGTGCCAGCCATCCGTCCGTCACTGGTATAGACGCGCACGACGTCACCGGCCTTGGCATGTGCGATGTAGAGGTGACCCATCTCGATGCGTGGTTTCTCTTCTGTTATCTCGAAAATGCCCAGAGGAGTGTCCGAGAAATAGTATTTAGCCACGTCGCCCAGCGGTGCTGATACTTTTTCCTCGCCTGCCACGGTCACTTTCAGTTCGCCGCCCTGACAGGTGATGACGGGCTTGTCCTGGAGGGCGATGACAGTCTGCGTGCCGTCCTTGAGGTCGAACACGACATACTGCATTCCCTCAGCACTGGCACTGACGGTTACCATCAGCACCAGCATGGTGAATAAGAATTTCAGTTTTTTCATCTTGTTAGTTGTTTAAATTGAATGTTGGTGGTTTGATTGCAAAAGGATTCTGAATTTGGCAAACAGGGTCCGGCCGGGTTTCTGCAACTTGTAGTTGTCGTAAATGGTGCGGTCGAAGAGGTTGTCGCAACTCACCGACAGGTTGTAGCGGCCCTGATGCCAGGAATAGGTGGCTTGAGCGCCGAAAATGTTTTTCTCCGGGATGCGTGCCTTGGTGTCGAGTGCTCCGTAGCCTTCCCAAGAGAGATAGAACCAGTGTACCCATTGGTAGTCTACACCCAGATGCAGGTGGTCGCCTTTGGCGAATAGGTCGCGGAAATGGTAGTGTGCTTCGGCGGAGGCGAAAAACCATGGACGGTTGGGCACGTGGTTGTTGAAGGTGACGGAGGGCTTGCCGTCGCTCTTGAATTCCATGCGGTCGCGTGCGTCCTGCCAGGTCACGTTGCCCACCACTTGCAGTCGTTGCTGCCAGTCGTAACGCAACTCTCCTTCGATGCCTTTGATATGCACCGCCGGCACATTGACATATTGCATAATGCCTTCCTTCTCCGACACCTGTGGCTGGATGTAATTGTCTACATGGCGCAGGAATCCGTTCACCTCATAGGAGAGGGTGTGGTCATGGCTCCTCAGTGTGCCGAAGAGGCTGAGGTTGACATTCTCGCTCTTCTCTGGTTCCAGGGCGACGTTGGCATAAATGGTGGTTCCGTTGCCCAACAACTCCCTTGCCAGCGGCAGTCTTACGCTGTGTTCATAACTGGCCTTGATGGCAAGCGGCTCCATGGTTTGAAAGCGCAGACCCGCTCCCCAGCCGATGTCGTTCTGAGTGTTGGAACCTTGGACGTCTCTGGAGCCGGTCACCGTTGGGATGTCTGTCTGGCGGATGTCGAGATGGTTGATGTAGTCTTTAAGAAAAAAGGTGTTGGCCATCCGCCCTCCAAAGAGCGACTGATTATAGGCAAGGCCGAGGATGTGTTTTTCCAGGATGTCGTTGGCTGGTTCGAAACTCTTGTCTGCTTCGTCCCATCGGTCGTTGCCCGTGCGGTTGATGGCGTAACTCAGGTTGACCAGATGCCCCTCGACGATAGTGTAGGTGAAGTCGGCGCGTCCGATGGTAAGTGGTCGCTTGTAATGGCGCAGCGAGCGTGCCCTACCGGTGATTTCGTTGCGTGAACTCTTGATAAACTCCCCGTTCCAGTTGTATTTTCGATAGGTGGTATCGACCGTCTCTGAATGGTCCCATGTATGCGAGAGCGACAGGGTGGCACTGAGGTTAGGTAACAGGAAGTGGTGCTTTTGGTAGTTGGCGAATATGTTCCACGCTTTGGTGTGCCTTTCCGCTTCGCCCACCACCTTGGTCTGTATCTGACCAGTCTGGATTTCCTTGTTCACTTTGTTGAATGAGGCACCGACAAAGAAATCATCCGCCCACCATTTGTCTCTTACACCTATCTCCACTTGTCCGAGAAAGGAGAAGTAGTCGTCGTGGAAACGTCTTCGGTTGGCTGCCACATACTCACGGCTCTCCTCGTCCCACACTTCAACTCCTTTCATCATATAATCGTTTTTCGAGGCGTTGATGCCAATTGTAGGTCGGATGGTGAGGCCGTTGCTCAAAACATATTGTCCGTTGATGTCTCCTTTATGGGTGTGGTATGACCCTAAACCGTAGGAGGCATCCAGATAGTTAGTCGTGCGGCGGTTGGTCACAATGTTTACCGCACCGCCCAGTGCATCGCTGCTGAGCCATGTGGGCACCACTCCCTTATAGATTTCGATATGCTCGATGAGATTCACTGGCAGGCTAGCGAGGGTCACACCGGAACCCTTGGCATCGAGTGGCACACCATCGATGAAGTAACGGACGGAGTTGCCCGACATACCGTTGATGCTCAGGTCGAAGTCGGAGCCCACGCCGCCTTCCTCCCTGATTTTCACGCCTGCGGTGCGGTCAACCAGACTACTCAACGAACTGATGCTGCTTGCCACCGAACGGATGTCGATGGCATTGACGGAGAAGGCACCTTCGCGCAAACGTTGGGTCTTGGATTTGCCTGTCACCGTCACGTTGTCCAATGTGATTGTATCATTAGTCAGACCGCCCTTTTCCCCTCGGGGTTGGGCGCCAACAGATAGATATGACAGGCAGACTATCATCAATAACAGTCTTCTCATCATGATAATTGTAAGAATTTGCTCTACTCAGCCTTATTCCCGAGGCTTTCGTTTCGCCTTTTCTGTGACATGGCAGGTTTCCTGGCTCTCTCCGAAAAGACTGCCTTCCCGATTCTCTCAGTGGCTTTTCTTGTCTTTTCATAATGGAGATGACAGTAGCGGGTACTGCTCAGGATTTGCACCTGATTCCCTCTATACACGGGTGGAACACCCGGTATCACCATTGTCGGTTGCAAAATTAGCAATAAAAGGTGAAAGTGCAAAGAAAATGGTTTCTTTTTTCACCACGCTCCCGGACGGCTCCACCCTGATGTTTGAGGTAGAGTTGTTGGGAAAAGGTTGATGCCCAACCAAAACAAAAAGATTATTTCTTGAAAGAAAAGGAAAAGCGCGGAAATCTCCGTGCTTTTCCTTTTAAGACGTTTGTATTTCACTCCGAGAGCATGGTGACCTCAATGCAGCGTTTGGCATCAAGAATGCGGCGTGCCATCTGCTGCACATCAGAGGCGGTGGTCTCCCTCACCAGCCGTTTGTAGTCTTTGTCGAAGTCCACACCATCTTCCAACTCATGCCAGATGATGTAGTCCCAATAGTCGTTGGTGATGACCATCTGGTCGTATTGCTTGAGCAGGTATTCCTTGATTTTCTGCATCGACGAGGCTGCCGGACCATAGTTGGCGATGTTCTCTAACTGCTTGTAGATGATGGGGTTGAGTTCTAAGTATCGGGAGGGGTCGGCATTATACTGAATGCTCAGCGTGGTGTTGGGCTTGTCGTCCTTGTCGAGGTCGAAGTTCACGCTCACACCATAGGTTCCGCCTTTCTCCTCACGCACCGAGTCGGTATAGGCAATTTGCAGCACACGGCGCAGGAAGTCGAGCGTGAGGTCGTTCTTTGCAGTGAACTCCACATCAGTGGTATAGACGATACTCACGTTGGCAAGCGGTGTGGCCTGTTCCTTGACAAACTTGTGTACGCTGGTGCCATTCACGATGTGTGGCACGTTGACCCAGTTGGTCTGTTCGTGCTTTCCGGTGGAAGGCAGCGAGGCCAGATATTGGCAGATGAGCGGCCGGAGTTGTTCCATGTCGATTTTTCCGATAATCACCGTCTTGAAGTTCGACGCATCGCTGAACCTCTCCTTGTAGATTTCAAGGATTCGGTCGTAACTCACCTTGTCGAGCGTGGCCTGCCTCACGGGTTCGAGTCGTGGATGGTGGTTGTAGAGAATGGCGTTGATGGAGTCGTTATAGTCCACCTTCGGACTGGCGTTGCGGTTGGTAAGGAACGAACGTGTGCGGTTGATGAGTCCGGCAAAGGCGTCATCGTCACGCCTTGGCTGTGTGAAATAGAGGTATGCGAGTTCGAACATCGTCTTCATTTCCTTTACCGACGATGAACCCGAGATGCTCTGTCCTCTTGAACCCACCGATGGACTCACGCGTGCCACCTTTCCTGTGAGCATGCGCCGCAGGGTGATGGCATCGAAGTTGCCCACACCGCCTTCGGTCACACCGCTGGTGATGAGCGAGAAATTAGGGATGTCGCTGTCGGGATAGACCGAGGTGCCACCGTCGGCCTTCATGGTCATGGTCACGGCATCTGCCTCGAAGTCGGTCGATTTCACATACACATGCATGCCATTCGAGAGGGTGAGTTCGGTGAACCCATAGTTGTCATAGGGCTTCTCCTCGACGATGGTTCCCGGCTGGGGTAGGGTAGAGATGAGGTCCTCGGCTACAGCCACTTCGGGGAAAGGAGCGTAGTCTTGCCGTTGAGTGGCGAGCACCACCTGCTGTAGCGCATCCTTTGAGGGGATGTGCACGCTCTCCTTGTCGGGGCCGTAGAGTGCCATCACCTGGTTTTTGTCGGTGATGAGTTCTTTCACTGCCTTGTTCACCTCGTCGAGCGTCACCTCGCTGTCGAAGCGCTTGGTCAGTTCATAGTCATACTCCACCGAGATGAGCGGCTCACAGTCGAGGAAATTGTTTACGCATCGGTTCACGAAATAACTGTTGCGCCGGTCATTGCGCTCGTTATACTGCCGCTCGGTGGCTGCCATGACAAGCCGTTTTGCCCTGTCGAGTTCGCCCTGTGTGAATCCATGCTGACGGGCACGTTCCGCGGCTCCCACAGCCGAGATGAGTCCGCCGAGGATATTGTCTTGCTTGCAACTCAGACTGATGGAGAAGGCGTCCTTGGTGCGGCTCACGAAGAAGGTGCCGGCACGGCCGGTGGCACTCATGAAAGGTGCGTCGGGCTGTTGGCGGATTTCACTCAGGCGGTCGTTGAGCATGTATCTGATGAGGTCGTCCACATAGGTGCCTCTGAGGTAGCCCACCGTGTTTTTCTCGCTGTCTGGCGTGGCGTCGCGTTTCATATAGAGGTGTGCCAGGACAATGGGCTGCTCCTTGTCTTTCTGGATGGAGACAATCATCGAGTCGTTGTCGGTAACGGGGTAGTACACGCGCTCGGCCCTTGTCTTCGGCAGGGGGATGGAGCCGAAGAGGCGCTTGATTTTCTTCTCCACCTTATCCACGTCGATGTCGCCCACCACAACCACGGCTTGCAGGTCAGGGCGGTACCATTTCTGGTAGTAGTCGCGCAGGTCCTGGTAGGCGAAGTTGTCTACTACGTCCATCGACCCGATGGGCAGGCAGTCCTCATACTTCGTCCCTTTGTAGATAGTGGGCAGAGCGTCCTCCTGCATGCGCTGCATGGCCATGCCTGCCCTTCGGGTGCGCCATTCTTCATGGATGACGCCACGCTCCTTGTCAATCTCAGCATCCTCAAGCAGGATGTAGTGACTCCAGTCGTGAAGCACGAGGAGGCAAGAGTCGAGGATTCCCTCGCGTTTCAGAGGTGCCGCTCCTATGTGGTAGACGGTCTGCTCCACACTGGTATAGGCATTGAGGTTGGCTCCGAATTTCACGCCAATAGTCTCGCACCATGGCACGATGCCCAGCCGTTTGCCCTTTCCGGGGAAATTCTTCGTTCCGTTGAAGGCCATATGCTCCAAGAAGTGGGCGAGTCCGCGTTGGCGCGGCTCTTCAAGAATAGACCCTACGCGTTGTGCGATGTAGAAGTCGGCCAATCCTGCCTCTTTGGCATTGTGGCGGATGTAATAAGTAAGCCCGTTTTTCAGGGTTCCTTTCCTCACTGCCGGGTCTTGTGGCAACGTCTCTTGGGCATAGCCGGCGAAGGCCGTTGCAAGCAGGAGGAATGCGATGGATAGTTTCTTCATTGTTATAATGTTTGTTGATGATTTTGCGACAAAATTAAGCATAATTATTCTAATCAACATCATCCAGCATTCAAATTACCTACAATTGATGATGGCGTGGGCAGCAAAGCATTCTCATGGCTTTTGATGCTCATTTGATGTAGGTATCCTCACGGCAGGAAAGGGCGGAAACACCCCGTCGGATACCTAAAAATGACGAATATTCTTGCTGCGAAAATCCTAATTTTATAGTATTGCCCGCCCTTTTTGATTTGCCTAATTTTGCAAACGAAAAGAAGACAGGGTTAACAAGCATGTCTCACACCCTTCACCGACCCACTCAAGACCAACATGAACCAACACTTAACAATGATAATATTTATGCTGTGCATGGTATGTTGTGCGAAAGCACAGCATGCCACGCTGGCTGGTTGTGTGGTCGACGACGCCACGTCGGAACCCGTGGAGTTTGCTTCCATCCTATTGCCCGAGAGCGGTCTGTGGGCCATCACCGACGAGGAGGGCAAGTTTACGGTGAAGAACGTGCCGATGGGCAAAATGACCCTCACCGTGCAGTGTCTGGGCTACCAGAAACGCAGTTGGCCGATGACCATCACCCGCAACGTGACCAACCTCACACTCCGGCTCAAGGAAGAGAACCTGAAACTCAACGAGGTGACCATCGTGGCAAAGCGGAAGACCGATGAGGCCACCACTTCGTATGTCATCGACCGCACCACCCTTGACAACCAACAGTTGCTCAATGTGAGCGACATCACCACATTGCTTCCTGGCGGCAAGACCGTCAATTCTACCCTCATGTCCGACCCCCGCATGGCGCTTCGCAGCGGAACGACGGAGAAAGGCAACGCCTCGTTTGGCACCGCCGTGGAGGTGGATGGCATGCGTCTGGACAACAATGCCGAGACGGGCGAGACCACTGGCTCTTCGACACGCACGGTGAGTGCCTCGGATATCGAGAGCGTGGAGATAGTCACAGGTGTACCGTCGGTAGAGTATGGCGACCTTTCCAATGGAGTGGTGAAGGTGAACACCCGCAAAGGGAAGTCGCCTTTCTTCATCGAGGGAAAAATCAACCAGCACACCCGCCAGGTGTCGCTCAACAAAGGGTTCGACCTGGGTGGCTACTTGGGGGTGCTCAACGCCTCGATAGAACATGCCCGCTCGTTCTCTGATGCTGCCTCACCCTATACCGCATACCAGCGCAATATCCTCTCGCTGCGCTACTCCAACACCTTCATGCGCTCCACCACGCCCCTCACAATGAGTATCGGAATCACCGGCAACCTGGGTGGCTACAACTCGGAGAGCGACCCCGACGAGGACCTCGACGATTACCAGGAAGTGCGCGACAACACACTGCGCACCCACTTCAGCCTGCAATGGCTGCTCAACAAGTCGTGGATTACCAACCTCACGATGAGTGGTTCGCTTGCCTATTCCGACCACAGGAACGAGAGTTACGCCAACAAATCGAGCGCATCGACACAACCTTATATCCATTCGCGCGAGGAAGGCTACTCCATCGCGCAGGAATACGACGTGCAGCCCAATGCTGACATCATTCTCGGTCCCACCGGATACTGGTATGTGAAGGGGTTCAACGACTCACAGCCCATGAACTGGTCGCTGAAGTTGAAGGGCGAGTGGGCACGCCGTCTGGGTGAGTCGATGAACAAACTCATGCTCGGCACCGAGTACACCGGCAGCAACAACCACGGACGTGGCACCTACTACGATGATATGCGCGTTGCCCCCACATGGCGCGAATACCGCTACGATGCCCTGCCCACCATGCACAACGTGGCCATCTACGCCGAAGACAAACTGGTGGTGCCCACTTCACGAAGAGGTTCGGCCGAAGTCACCGCCGGTTTGCGCGACGACATCACCCTCATACAGGGTTCCGACTACGGCACGGTGCAGAGCCTCTCGCCCCGTATCAACGGCCGCTATGTGTTCTGGCGCCAGCAAAACAAACAGTGGGTGTCTGAACTGAGCGTGCATGCAGGATGGGGCAAGAGTGTGAAACTGCCGTCATTCCAAGTGCTCTATCCATCTCCCTCATACGCTGACCGCCTGGCCTTCGCCTCAACGAGCACCGACGACAACAAGTCGTTCTACGCTTACCACACCTATCCCACTAAGTCGCTCTACAACCCCCACCTGAAGTGGCAGTACACCAACCAGACCGATATAGGCATCGAGGCCACGATTAAGGGCACACGCATCAACCTGTCGGCCTTCCATCACCGCACCTACCGTGCGTATATGTCGACCGACCAGTATTTTCCCATGACCTACAAATACACGCCACCGTCGTCGCTCGAGGGCATCGGCATCGACATCGCCAACAGGCAGTACAGCATCGACCCACAGACGGGCGTGGTGACCGTGAGCGATGCCAGTGGAGCACAGAAGTCCGTGACCCTGGCTTATAATGAGCGCCGCACCTATACGGTGAACAACCAATACGTCAATGCCACGCCTGTCGACCGCTATGGTGTGGAATGGATTGTCGACTTCGCTCAGATACGCTGCCTGCGCACTCAGATACGCATCGACGGCAACTACTATCAGTACAAGGGGCTCGACGACGTGCTCTTCGCCGACATCCCCATGGGCGTGAATACCACAATGAGCGGTAACCGCCTCTATGGTTATGTGGGCTACTACCGAGGCAGCAATGTGACCAGCGCCAACTACAGTGCCGGAGCCGCCATCGCCAATGGGGTGCTCACTCGGCAGACCAACCTCAATGCCACCATCACCACCCATGTGCCCCAAGTGCGGCTTGTCGTGTCACTCAGGCTGGAGTGCTCGCTGCAGCGCTACAGCAAGCCGCTTAGCGAACTGCCTGACGGCACGCGTGGCTATGTGCTTGAGCAACAGTCAGACTTCTTCGGCATGCCCTACGACGGCACCAGCCGCGACAAGTTCGTTGCCCTCTATCCCGAGTACTATTCCACATGGGAAGAGCCCGACGTGCTCATCCCTTTCGCCGAGAAATTCAAATGGGCCTCGGAAAATGACCCTACCCTCTACAGCGACCTCGCCAAACTGGTGGTGCGCTCCAATTACGCTTATGTGATGAATCCCAACCGACTCTCGGCTTTCTACTCTGCCAACCTGAGCGTGACCAAGGAGATTGGCGACCATGTGAGCGTGTCGTTCTATGCCAATAACTTCTTCAACACCATGCGCAAGGTGCACTCGTCGCAGACCGGCCTCGACACGTCGCTCTTCGACAGTGCCTATGTGCCCAGTTACTATTACGGACTTTCTCTGAGAGTGAAAATATAATGTAAGGACATGAGAAAACTTCACCATCCCTCCCCGATATGGGCTACGGTCTCGCTGTTTGCCCTTCTCGCCATAGGCCTGCTGCCGGCATGCCACTACGACGAGGTGGTGGAGATATGCCCAGTGAGCGTGCGCCTCATCTATCCCGAGAATTCCATTGAGCCCTATGAGGGAGCAAGGGTGGAGATGAAGGATGCCACCTCGTCGGTTTACGTCGACTCCACCGATGCCTCGGGAACGGCACGGTTCAACCTGCCGCCAGGACTATATGAGGCCACCACTAACTCGCAGTACATCGACTCCACGGGCAGCACCAAGTGGCGCTATATCTTCAACGGGGTGAAGAGCCTCATTGTCATCTCGCCCGACAGCACCAACCGTATCGAACTGCCACTGAAGATGTCGAAGAAACGAATAGTGGAATAGGAACCATTGGGAACTTTGCAACACAAGCCATCCCAATAAAAAACATCCCCATAAAGACAACAATCAACAATCATCAATCAATCAACAAAAAACGTATGAAAAAGAAAGCATTAATCCGAGCCTTTGCACTTCTGGCTTTGCTTCTTCTGCCAGCCAAGGCCCTGCTCGCGCGTGTGGCTGAAGAGCATGTCACATGCATGGTGCTGACGCTCACCGATGGCACCGTCAACCGATTCGCGCTCACCGATACCCCCGTGGTGACTTACGGAGGTGAGAACCTCGTGGTAAGCACCGGAGATGAGCAATTCACTACGGCCCTTTCAGGCATCAGCCAATTCACATTCGAGCAAGTGTCGACAGGTATCGACGAGATGGTAGAAGAGAGCCAAAAGCCAGTCTTCACTCCCGGTCAAGCCCGTTTCGAAGGTCTGAAGAACCATGCCACCGTGAGCATCTACACCTTCGACGGCAAGATGCTGAGCAGCATGAGAGCCAACGAAGAAGGCACCGTGAGCATCGACCTCTGCACCCTTCCACAGGGCGTTTATATCCTACGCACCCCCAATCAGAGTTACAAAATCAAGAAATAACAACAAAAAACATACAAAATGAAAAAGACTTTACTCACATTGCTCACCATCGCCCTGACAGCAGTGGGCGTACATGCCCAGGACTGGAAAATGGTCATTACCAAGGCCGACGGCACTCAAATGGAACTGATGACCAACGAAATCAACAACATTACTTATGTGCAGGCAGAGGCTCCTGTGCTGCCCGACCAGAATGTCGACCAAATCCTCATCAAGGAACTCTACAATGGTGGTTGTACCAATGATGCCGGCAAGTCGTTCCAATTCGACAAATGCGTCATCCTCTACAATAACTGCGGACAACAAGCCGTTATCAACAACCTCTGCTTTGGAGTAGGTTCGCCTGCCAACGCCTACTCCTCGGTCCCAAACAACTACGACGAGAACGGCAACCTGGTGTATGAGTCGCAAGGCATTATCCCCGCATGGCACGGCATCTGGTGGTTCCAAGGCTCATTGGTCATCGAACCCTACTCACAGGTGGTGGTCAACATCCACGGAGCCATCGACAACACGCAGACCGTGTCGCAGTCGGTCAACTACGCCAACCCCGATTACTACTGCATGTACGACCCCGAAAGTGGTTACAACCACACCAACTATTATCCCACTCCTGCCAGTGTCATCCCCACCTCGCACTACCTGAAAGCCAAAGAGATAGGTTTGGGTAACGGTTGGACAGTCTCGGTGAATTCTCCTGCCTTCTTCATCTTCCAGACCAAGAACGTCGACGCCGCCACTTGGGCCGACGACGTGAACAACATCTGGTATCCCGAGGGACAGAACACCCAGACCTTCGCTTGCTTCGCCGTTCCCAACGAATGGATTCTCGATGGCATAGAGGTGTTCTCCTACGACTATCCCGATGACTGTCAGAAACGCCTCACTGCCGACATTGATGGTGGTGCTGTTTGGCTCACGAAATACCAGGGCCACACCCTCTACAGGAATGTCGACAAGGCTGCTACCGAGGCTTTGCCCGAGAATGCAGGCAAGTTGGTTTATGACTACAGCCTTGGCGTGGGCGAGAGCACCGATCCCAGCGGCATCGACGCAGAGGCCAGCATGAAGCAGGGTGCCCACATCATCTTCCAGGACTTCAACAACTCTACGGAAGACTTCCATGAGCGCCAGCGCTGCTCGCTGAGAGATTAAAGATGGTGTGCTGAGGTTTTTCACTCCACCTTCAAATCATAGTTTACAAATCATTTCCTCACTATGCAACCCGCCTACCACATCGCCACCCTACACGCCACATGTTCTCGCACTCCATCAACAGAGCGCGTAATGTCGGCATGCCTCAAGGTGTGGCGATGTGGAATGGTCGGGGGCTTGCTGCTGGCCTCGCTGGCGATGCATGGGCAAGACTCTTTGCTCATGCACGACTACGCCTTCGTCAAGGGTGCCGATGCATGGCTCACCAGCCGAAACGCCGCCTCACTCACCCAGTTCGCCTCACACAACATCGCCAACGCCCAATTGTCGCTAACCCGTGAGAAGGGTGGATTCACCGACTTTTCTGATTCTCCTGATGCTTTTACTGTCAATGCTGAAGTGGAGTCGTTCTACCGCATTGGCAGTCGGGTTGTGGGCTACGGACTGATGTGCTACGAGAATTTCTCGGGTAAGGAGATGGGTGGGTCGGCATTTATCGACACCTCCCGGCTGCCTTTCGACCTGGAGGAAGATTCACTAACCAATTTGGGCAGGAAGCACCGCGACACCTACCATCTGACAGGCGGTGTGGGTATCGATGTGTGGCGTGGCATCTCACTGGGTGCTCGCCTCGACTACAAGGCAGCCAACTACGCCAAATACAAGGACCTGCGCCACAAGAACAAACTGATGGACATGACACTCACCACAGGCGTGTTCTGGCCCATCGCAGGGGTGGTCGACGTGGGTGCCTTCTACTATTACCGCCGCACCACCGAGAGCCTCAAGTTCAATCTCTATGGTCGCGAGGACAAGACCTATGTCACCTTCATCAACTACGGTCCGTTCATCGGTGAGACTGAGCAGTTTGCCAACTCTGGATTCACCGACAAACTGCGTGAGTTGCCCATGGTAAGCAACTATAATGGCATCGGCCTGCAATTAGGCCTGCATTGGGGCAGCAACCTCACTTTCACCAACGAGGCCACGCTCGCCTATCGCGAGGGATACTACGGACGCCGCTCTGAGTTCACCAACTCCTATTCGTTCCACCGCTCCCATACCTACGACTACCATGGACGGCTGTCATACCGTGCCATGGCATCTATCCATCACATCGACGTGAACATTGCTGCCGAGAACCTTGTCAACCACTTCGAGACGTTTCGTGAGAAGCGCAACGACAGCGGTGCCTCGTATTATGAGTATTACGACCCCGTGAAGACGGCCAACAAACTATGGGTAGAAGGGCGGGTGGCCTACACTGCCTACTTGGGCATCCGTGGCGAACTTCCCTCTTGGGTCCTTACCGCTAGTTATCAATGGATGCACCGCAAGCAGACTGCCTACGACTATCCCTACTATCGGCGACAACGGCTCAATAACCAGGTATGGGGCCTTGCGGCCACCCGTAACTTGCTGCTGCACAAAGGAGTGCTTTCGCTGAGTCTCTTGGGCGAATACCTCAATGGTAATGGTGCTCCGTTCGAAGACCTTACCTTCGTGACACCCTCCGACAAGCAGCACCCCTCGCCAACGATGGATACTTGGCTCTACCGCGAGCACCAATGGCTCACCGCACCACAATATACTGTTGGGGGCAGCGTGAAATACACGTTCCGTTTCCCCGCTACGCGCATGGCCACCTATTTGGGTGCAAGCATGAGGCACCATAAAGTGAACGCGCCCAATGCTTATAGCAACGGACGCGACCACACCCAGGCAACCCTTTTCCTTGGCTGCACTTTCTAACCTCATATCTGCCATGCAGAGCATCAGGATGATGTGACCAAGTTCAGGTGCTTCATTCTCTCATGTTTGATGAAACAATGCCTATCATCCAGTTTCATTTCCGAATTCCTTTTATGGTTGCATACGACGGCTTTTTCCTAAATACCTTCACATCACCGAAACCAGCCTGTTCCAGCATGTCCTTCAACATTTCAGGCGAATAGACAGTCATCCCCTCAACCACATTCGTCCATATCGAATCGCCTTCGATGACTTCGAGCATGATGGCGAATTGCCCGCCAGGTTTCAGCACTCGTTTCACTTCCTGGAAGCATTGGGGTAGGTTGGGCCAGAAATAAACCGTTTCCACCGCAGTCACAACATCAAACTTTTGGTCTTTCCACGGCAGACTGTCGGCAGAACCTTGTCGCACGAAAACTTGTTTGTTCAGTAATTGCTTGTTCACGTTCTTGGCCTTGACCACACTTTCCTCTGAAATGTCTATGCCATAGACCATTCCTTCTGGGCTTCTCTTGAGCAGGCGCTTCAGCGTGGCTCCACCGCCACAGCCGATGTCGAGCATCACCATTCCATCACTAAAATCGACATGGTCAAGCCCCCAGTGGGTGAGCGGGGCATGGCCAAAGTTCATGAAACGCAGCATGCACCGGCCGAGAAAGCCTTTCGGACAGGCACAGTTGGTGAACATCGTTTTTAATATTCCCATCGCTTAGTCCTCCTTTACATATTTTATGCTGTTCCATGCCAGCACAATACCGACAACAATCATCATAGGCAAGATGACGTACTGGCCGGCATTGTCACTGGGTAGTTCCATAAAGGCATGGGCGATGTTGAACAGGGCTGTCAACGCGGCCAATACGGCATTGACGACTTTAAAGAATTTTATCTTAGACATCAATGATAGTACACCTATAGCAGGGATGAAGAACGAGAGCGTCATCATGAACACTATCATATTTTGGTCTACGTTGCCATCGGTGGCAACTATGGCCATGTTCTTGCCCCAGAACATAGGCAGAACGTCACAGATGGAATGGCAGGCGAATCCACAAATGGTCAACAACCAAAGAATGGAAATCTTGATACATTTAGTCATTGCTATATTCTTTTCATAAAATGTGGATGGCCTTATTGACCATCCACTTGATTTTTAATACTTACACTCTTAAAAAACATAACGATTATTATAATTCAGGGGAGATGGCCGAGAGCCAGTTCTCAATACGCATGTCGGTCTTGTCGTCTTCGTTGATATCGTCAAGTGGCAGACCGATGAACTTGCCGTCGACGACGGCTTCTGAGTCGTCAAAGGTATAGCCGTCGGTATCTACACTTCCAATGAAGCGGGCACCGCTGTCCTTGATGCCATTGTAGAGTTCACCGATACCGCCTACGAAGGTGTCGCTATACGACTCGCAGTCACCGCACCCGAATAAAGCAATGGTCTTCCCGTTGAGGTCGGCATCCTGAAGGGTCTTCAGCCCATCATACCAATCGTCCTGCAACTCTCCGGCTCCCCATGTGGATGTGCCGAGAATCAGGTTCTGGTGGTCGCTGATGGTTTCGGCAGTTAAGTCTTGCACGTTCATGGCCTCACAGCCCAGTTTCGAGGCAATCTTCTCCGCGATGGCCTCGCAGGTTCCCGTTGAGGAACCATAGATGACAATTGTTGTGTTCATATATTATCTTTTTAATGGTTAGTTTTTGTTGTTACAACGGCCTTTCCTTTGGCAGTAGCGCTCACATTGAGCGCAGATGTCATAGCCGAGCATGGCACCGAGGATGAAGTCCTCTTCGGGGGTGAGCATGCACAGTGGGCGGGTGATGATGAGCCGGATGGCCTCCAGGCACTCGCGACGCCCGAAGTAGAAGTTCAGGTTCTGCTCTCCAACTGGCTGAAGTACATAGGGGATGCCCTTGCTCTCCAAACGTCCGGCAACTTGCTCTCCATATTTCTTGTTGCAGGTGAACAGCACCATCTGGCGCACACCTTTTCTAAGTTCATAGATGTGGTTCATCAGTACCTTCATCTCTATGGGGGTAGTCGTTGTTCTCATTATCGTTTAATCTTTTTTGTGAGTGCAAAGTTATGGAGGAAAAATAAATGGTGCAATACCTAAAACTTGGGGTTTTAAGTATTGCACCTTGATATTGACCTATATAATCAGGTTAATCTGAATTAGGCATTCAAAGTATTGACAGAATAGGTCATGATGCTGAACATCGGCAAAAAGTGAATCCTCACTATCATGGTTTATAGATGTGCGAGTGCCATCACACAAGTGATGAAACAGACTTTATCCGACTACTGCCAATCAAGGATAAAACCATAATGGTAGGGCTTGTTCCCGTCGATGGTGTATTGGGGTAGGGTGGGCTGCCCCCAAGAATCGACGCCGCCTACGCCATGGATGTTCAGGTCGATATTCAGATTAACGAAACGGCCGCGCTGAATCTCGTGGGGATGACGGACACCTTCGAGATTCTCTTCGCCGTAGTCCCATGCCCGTATGCAGAGAGGCTGCAGACCGTCGATTCTAAGGGTCTTCTTCCCGTTGGTGATGCAGAACCACCTGACATCTGTACGGCATCCATTGTCCTGTGGATGGACGTATTCGGTCTCATATTCAGCCAGTGGCATCTTGTACCGCCCGAGGAAGGCGCTGCGTTTGCGGTCGGGGTAGTTCTCCCACGGCCCACGTCCAAAATACTCGATGGTGGTGAAATCGGCTGGCAGGCGCATCCGCATACCCAATTTGGGGAGCAGGGGCTTGTCGGTGCCAGAGGGATGGTAGTCCAATTCCACGAGGATGCTATGGTCGTTGATGGCTGTGTATTTCACCGTGACGTCGGCGACCTCCTTCCATACGGCAGAATTTCGCGCGAAACCCGCGGCGTGCTGGTTGTCGTTTTCTGGTTTCCAGAAGTAAGGCTCAAGGGGCGCCTGCAGCATCTCGCAGCCATCGATAATCCAAGAAATGAGGTTGTTGCCGTCGATGGAGGCACCCTTGGCGGCAGCCTTGTCTTCGTCTTTAATCACTTTGGGGAAATCATAGGGAGAGAGTACAAACTGTTCGCTGGCCACGACGAAGCCTTTCTTGGCCCAAGGTCTGTCCTCCTTCAGCCGTGCAGAGACATTCAGCAACCGTTCTCCGTCGATGACGGTGGTGTCGCAGACGATGCCATACTCACTGACATCGGTGAAGAAATCGCGGTTGATGATGCTCAGTTGGTTGTCATGGAGTTCAAAATGGAGAGGCTGGTACACATACTGCACTTCGTAGTAGTGAGGATGCGGCTTACGGTCAGGAGCCAATAGTCCGTTGATGCAGAAAGCGTCGAGGTTGGGCTTGTCACCGTAGTCGCCACCATAGGCGAAGAATTCCACTCCGTTCTCTTTCTTGACAAGCCCCTGGTCCACCCAGTCCCAGATGGCGGCACCGGCGATGCTGGAGTCGGCATAGATGACGTCCCAGTATTCCTGCAGGTTGCCCATGGAGTTGCCCATGGCATGGGCATACTCACGTGCTATCAGCGGCTTCTCTGTCTCCTTCTCGGCCTCTATCTTCAGCACCTCGGGAGTGGGATAGCCGTAATCGTGGAGGGCGGAGTAGCGGGGATGGCAGTCGTAGAAGGGCAAACGGGTGGAGTCGAGTTGACACACCCTGTCGTACATGGCCTGGATGTTCGGGCCTACGCCACCCTCGTTGCCCAGGCTCCACAGGATGACACAGGGGTGGTTGTAGTCGCGCTTCACCAGTGACTCGGCACGGTCAACATGGGCGTCGCGCCAGGCAGCATCGTGCCCCATCTCCTCGTTGGCATAGCCATAGCCGTGACTCTCCTGGTTGGCCTCGTCCATCACGTAGAGTCCCCATCGGTCGCAGAGTTCGTAAAGATACTCGCGGTCGGGGTAGTGGCTCGTGCGCAGAAAATTGATGTTGGCCTGCTTCATCAGGCGTATGTCCTCCTCGTAGGTGGCGTTGTCCACGTAGCGACCTGTACGGGGATGATGGTCGTGCCGGTTCACGCCGCGTAGTTTCACATTCTTGCCGTTGATTTTGAACACCTCGCCCACGCACTCCACGCGTTTCACTCCCAGATGGTAGTCAAAGTGCTCCGCCACGTTGCCTTTCTTGTCCATCAGTTCGATGGAGAACGGGTAGAGGTTGGGCTTCTCTGCCGACCATAGTCTGGGATGGTTGATGAGATAAGTGAGCCGGATGTGCGTCGTGTCGCCGGCAGCGAGGTTTTTCAGTTGGCCTGCAATGGTCTTGCCGTCGATTTTCAGGACTGCCTTCATTTTCTTGGCGCTTTTGCCGTCAGTGTTGCAGATGGCGATGTCGGCCGTCACCTTGGCCTGCGTGAAGTTCTTGTCGGGCACGGCGGTCACATGGTAGTCGGCGATGTGCACCAGTGGGCGCACCCACAACTGCACCTCGCGGAAGATACCCGACAGCCGCCACATGTCCTGGTCCTCCAGATAACTGCCGTCGCACCAGCGATACACCTCCACGGCGAGTTTGTTTCTACCTTCCCTGACGTATTTCGTTACATCAAACTCAGCGGGCGACATCGAGTTCTGGCTATAGCCCACTTTCTGTCCGTTCACCCATACGTAAAAGGCTGAATGCACGCCACCGAAGTGAAGAATCAGATTTTGGGAGAGCATCTCTTTCGTCACATTGACAAACGTCACATACGACCCCACGGGATTGCGGTTCTCGTAGGCCGTCCAGTCGTGTGGCGGTTCGCTCGTCACGCTGGGGCGGTTGCGTTTGAAGGGGTAGTCGATATTGGTGTAGATGGGTGTTCCGAAGCCTTGAGTCTGCCAGTTACCCGGCACGGTGATTTTATCCCAATTGCTCACATCGTAATCCTCACGATAGAATTCTGCTGGCCTCTCCTCTGGATTCCGGCTCCAATGAAACTGCCATATGCCGTCGAGCGAGACTATCTCCTTGCACTCCTTCCATTTTGAAGGCAGTTGCAGCGTGGCGTGATAGGGAAGTTTGTTGATGCCCAGCACGGCGGGGTTCTCCCAGTCGGGGGCTGCCATTCCTGTTGTTCCGTTGCCCGACTGATGGCTTTGCGCCTGGGCTGAGATGGTCAGCACGAAGGCGATGAAGACGAGGGCTCTTCTCAATAATCTCTTCATACAGTTCTATTTCGTTTCTATTTCTATATCACCAAAGGCCATACGTTCTCCCGAGGCCAACCGGTCGGCATCAAGACGGAGGATTTTGGCTTTGACGGGTTGGAACTTGATGGTCTGCCAGATGGGGTTGTTGACGATGTTGGAGAACTCGCCAGAAGCCACTTTTGTCCAGTTCGACCAGTCGGTGGAAGCCCAGAGGGTGTAATGGGTGACTGTGCCCTCACGGGTGTTCTGCGGCGGTAGGTAGCGGAAAGAAGTGATGGTTTGCTCGGTGTCCCAGTCAATCATCATCTGCTTGGGACTACTGAAGAAGTAGTGGAGGTTGCTGCTGCGCTTCTCCCCACTGTCTGGGATGTCGGCTGTCAGTTCTGGTGCCAAATAGACGGAGGTGCGCTTGATGATGGGCTCGCATTTCGCGTCGAGAATGGTGAAACGGAGTTTGGTGGCAGTGATGGTGGGGAAGCAGATGATGCGGCGATGGCCGATGGTGGTCAGTCCGTCGCCATTGTCCACCAGTGCATCCTTCAGCGGAATCCACTTGCCATCGACAAAAGCCTCGAGCGAGAATTTCTTCACACGCTGGCCGTAACGGATGTCTTCCTCGGCTACGAAACGGTTGAACGCTGTCGGCTTCTTGAATGTGACAAGGGTCTCGTTGCCCTGGGTCTTTTTCTTGGCTTTTTGGGCAAGGTCGTTTTTGAACACCTCGTCAATCATTTTCTTGAATGCGATGCCCCGCAGACTGTCGGTGGGATGGATGCGGCCGTTGGGGGCAATGGGGAAATTGAGCAGGAGGCAGGAGTTGCGGCCTACGCTTTTGTAATAGGTGTCCATGAGTTTCGACAGACTCTTTACGTGTTCGTTCTCCGTCTCATGGTAGAACCATCCTGGGCGGATGCTGGTGTTGGTCTCGCCGGCGCACCACACATCGCCGTCCTCCACTCCGTAGTGCAACATGTGCCAGGGCGTGTCGCCCTTGGCGGGCATCAGACTCCAGTTGGTCTCGCCCACGTTGCCGGCTTCGGTGCCCACCCAGCGCAGGTCGCCGCGGTCGCCGCCATCGTTCCAGATGACAGCATTGGGCTGCAACTCCCGTATCATGCGGAACGTCTCTGCCCACTGGTAATAGGTCTTGCCGTCGATGCGCCGGGTCTCGTTGGCGCCGCCATACCAGCCGTCGCCACCGTTGGCACCATCAAACCACACCTCGAAGATGTCGCCATATTGGGTCAATAGTTCGCGCAACTGGTTGCGGAAATAGGTCACGTATTCCGGTTTGCCGTAGTCCTTGTGATTCCTGTCCCATGGCGAGAGATAGACGGCGAACTTCAGTCCCTCTTCACGGCAGGCATCTGCCAGTTCGCGCACCACATCGCCCTTGCCGTCCTTCCATGGGGTGTTCTTCACCGAGTACTCCGTATATTTCGAAGGCCACATGCAAAAGCCGCAGTGGTGCTTGGCGGTGAAGATGATGCCTTTCATGCCAGCCTGCTTGCATACGCGTGCCCATTGACGGCAATCAAGGTTGGAGGGATTGAACAGTTCCAGCGGCTCGTTGCCGAACCCCCATTCTTCATCGGTATAGGTGTTCATCGAGTAGTGTATGAACGCATACATCTCCATGTCCTGCCAGCGCAACTGGTTTTCCGACGGCACAGGACCGCAAGGTGCTAATTTGTCAACGGAGACGCTGTATTGACCGTTTACGAATCCAACTATCAGAAAGCATAAAAATACAATCGTTGAGAACCTCTTCATAGTTTTGCATATTTGACTACAAAGTTATACATTTTTTATCTCAACTGGCTTATTATTCCCCGATATTTTCTAAATTTGCAAAGAATATGAAAATATACCGATTATCAATTATCGTGTTGCTTCTACTTGCAATTATAGTTGTCTTCACCACCTGTGGCTCAAAAGCGAAAAGTGTTGATGATGACAACAATGACTCGTTCTCTTTTATGAACGCAACAGTAGTTGATAGTCAGGAAACTGGCCCATCTCGCCCCCTTTTTTACATAGATGTTCCTTCGCCACTTAAAAAGGTTTCTGAGCAGATACTATATAGGAAAGGCTATGTGGTATCCTACAATAAAGACACGAAGTTACCCAACTGGGTTGCTTGGAAACTTACCGCCGAACATGTGAATGGCGAGGCAAGGCGTCCTGGAAATGCATGGCATGAGGATTCTGACGTTTCAGCACCCCGGGCAAATTCTTTCGACTATAAGGGAAGTGGATGGACCAGAGGACACATGTGTCCGGCTGGAGACAACAAATGGGACAGTGATGCCATGTATGAAACATTCCTTTATACGAATTGCTGTCCTCAACATTCCAATCTGAATACTGGAACCTGGAACCAAATAGAAATTTCATGCAGGCGATGGGCTGAAAAGTATGGCGAAATCTTTATTGTATGCGGTCCCGTTCTCTTCCAGCAGGAGCATGAAACTATCGGAGATAACAAGGTGGTTGTGCCAGAAGCCTTTTTCAAGGTGATTGTATGCTTGACAGCCAACAACGCCAAAGGCATAGGCTTTATATGCAGAAATACTGATGGCAATCGAAAGAAAGACCTTTATGTCAATAGCATCAAACAGGTAGAACGTGTCACGGGCATAACCTTCTTTCCCCATCTGCCTGGCGCCGTTAAGGATAAAATAAAGAATAGGGCCAATATCGACGATTGGTGAAGAATATTTGTCACCGTTTAGATGGTGTCCTTCTTTTTCCGGCAAAAGGTAGGATATGATGATGGATGTGATGAAGATTCAGAAACAATTTGAGGTCTGAGGATAAACCTCAAACCTCAAACCTTAAATCTCAAACCTTTTTCAGTCTTTCAGCGAGTAGGTGATGGTCGATACCACCCTGATCTTCTTCTTGTATGGGATGTCCGCATCGTCGATGGAGAATTCTCCCTGCCCGGCCTCCACGATTTTGTTGATTTTCGAGTGGCTGTTCTCCGCAAACTGCTTTGCCGTCGTCTCCGCATTGGCGATAGCCTCTGCCATCATTTCGGGTTTCAGTTTTTGGAACTGCGTGTATTCGTATTCCGCATTGTCAGACTCTACGATTATGCCACGGTCTATCAGTTCGTCTGTCTGCGACCTCAGATCACTGATGAAATGCGTATCATTCGATGATACCACCACCGAACGCCTCACCGTGTAGTGGTAGCGTGGTTTCTCGTCACCCCACACGTTAGAGAGATTGTCGTTCACAGAGAAAGTAGTCACCGAAACGTCACCCTTTCCGTCAATCCCCTTCTCCTTGAGGAAGTTCTTGATGACGTCGACTTGCTGATTCAGTCGGGTGAACATCGGGTTCAACTCATCGGCTGACTCTTCCAGCGTCAGGGTCCAAACCACTTTGTCGGCGTCAACCTCTCTCTCCGCCAGTCCTTTCACTGTCACGCGACGGTCTTTGTTCGTGAAGTTGTCGATACCTCCCTTCAGGCAGAGGCCCAGCAGGAGGAGTCCGAAGGCTACGATGCCCGCCACGATGATTTTCTCATATTTTTCCATCATTCTGAAAATTTTAGTGAAACATATTATTTGTCACCTATATTGAGTCCGTGCTATTGCCTTTTCTATCACGAACCCATGATAATTCTTTTTTATCAAACATTGTGCCAGTTGAGGGCTGTTTGTCACAATAATTTGATGTCTTTGCAAAATGTAACTAAGATTGCATACTTAAATTGTTTATTCCTTAACTTTAAAAACAATGAAAAAAGCATTAGTGATTTTTGTGTCGTTATTTTCAATGATGTCTGCTAAAGCACAATATTACCATTATGACGTCAATAACGATGGTTTTATTAACATGACCGATGTGACCTTAATCATCAACAGAATTTTGAATAGACCAAACGGCTATTTAGAATGTCCAGACAACAACCATCCGCACATGATCGACCTTGGTGCTGATATACACCATCTCTTGACAGTTATAGACAATAATGATACATTTTTATGTAAAAATTAAGTGCTTTTTGGGTTGTTTTGGAAAATATGCGTAATTATGCAGTCTAAAAACTGACGATTGTCAGGAGAAAGACAAATCAATAGAACTACACAATGAAGATAATATATCAAGCACCCTGTATCGAGACTACGGAAATGGAATCATCCCAGGTTCTTAATGACTCCGATACCCTGACTAACATTCAGGGCAAGAGCGGAGGAGAGACCATCTTCGGCTATGGTGGCGGTGGCAATGGCCCTGCCCGTTCTGGTGAGAATAACCTCTGGGATGATGAGGACAATGGCTCCGACTGGGACAACCTGTAAGACACTCTCATCTTTTATCATATTCAGCGCGGCATCCATGCACACCTACATGGATGCCGCGCTTGTTTTGTGGTAGTATGGGAGCACACTTTATCTCAGAATCCGATTCTCTTCTGCTCCGCGCTATCCAGCCGTTCGTTGTCGCAGTGGCCGATGAGCATGGCGAGGGCGTCGCTGGAGGTGCCGTGCAGGATGCTGTCGATGTTGTAGTGGCGGGCGATGTTCTCTATCTGTCCACCGCTGAAGTCATACTTCTCTGCCAGCGTCTGCACGTCCATGTCGCTCAGGTCGGGAATCATCTCATGCCAGATGCGTGCCCGGGCCTCTACAGTGGGTTTCTCAAACTTGATCTTGTAGAGGAAGCGGCGCTCGAAGGCACGGTCGAGGTTTTGCTGCAGGTTGGTAGTGGCTATCATGATGCCGTCGAGCGACTCCATCTCTTGCAGGATGATGTTCTGGAGCGAGTTCTCCATCTTGTCGACCGCGTTCTGCGCCCCGTTTTTGCGGATGCCAATGATGGCGTCGGCCTCGTTGAACAGCAGGATGGGTGTCTGTTTGGCATTCTTCACCATCTCGCGGTAACGGTCGAATAGCGCCTTGATGTTTTTCTCCGATTCGCCCACCCATTTGCTTTTGATTTGCGGCACATCCACCACCATGATGTTGCGCCCCGTCTGGCGTGCCAGCTGATACAACGTCTCTGTCTTCCCCGTGCCGGGTGAGCCGTAGAACAGGCAGGCGAAGCCGTTGCGGAAACCTCTTTCCCTCATGCGCTCCTGCACCTTCTTGAACTTTTCCGGCTGCAGGAAAGTACCGAGTTCGCTTACCTGTCGTCCGATGTTTTCCGAGAAGAAGAGTTTTTTCTCCGGCAGTTGGTTCGTCTCCACCATGTCGGCGATTTTCTCCTCCATGGTGTTGATTTTCAGTTCTGCAAGCAAGGTGCGCTTGGCATCCTCGGTCAGCTTGTAGCGGTTGTTATTGGCGATGCCATCCTCACAACGGTGCTCGATGATGTTCTTTCTCATCAGCCAGTGCTCTCCGCTTCGCAGTTCTGCCTTGGCGTTATTGAAAAGGCAGCTGCTTTCGTAAACATCCTCCATCTGATTGAAGCGGATGTCGTCATCATCGCGGTTGATGAGCAGGTGACAGAACAGCGTCACCAGCATCGTGTCCTCATCGTTGAGGTCGTATTCCTTGATGTGGCGCACGAACCCTACCTGTGGGTTGTCATCAAACAGTTTCTGGAGTTCCTCACTCAGTTCCCGTGCGGATATGGCGTCATCGTTCAAGTCCTCAAACCAGAGATTGAGCAGTTCAAACATCCCGGCGCAGTCGAGTCCCGTGCGTTGCGGCAGTTTATACACCTCGTTGTGTTTCAGGCAGCGGATGACGGCGGTGGGCACGTCGAAGTCGTCCTCGTCCTTCACGTCACGGTAGCGGAGCAGACGGCGGCGCACCAGCGCGTCGATGTCGGCGGCAAAGCTAAGCGCGCTGATTTTGTTGATGTCGAGATACGAGGCAAGATCGTCGTAGTCCACACGGCGTGGCCCTCTTTCCATGCAGATGCAGAAAAGCACTGTCTGGCGCTCGCTGATGCCATAGTTTTGGCTCAGAAAATCTATTTCTTTCTTCGCTTTCCGCATGAATGCGGCACTCATCTTTGAGTTTCTCGACAGGTCGACCACGCGCTCGATGGCTTGGAGCAGCGTCATTGGCTTCTTTGTGTTCTTTTTCGTTGTTACTTTCTTTTCCATATTCAGTTATATTGTCTTTTGTTGATTTATCTTTGAATTCGCTATGAAGGCCGAAGGCTTGATGATAAGGCAATGGTGACACCTATCGTATAAGCAGGAGTACGATTCTTTTTTCTTATTTGCTGCGAAATTAGTGTATCTGTCGGCATCTGTCAAATAATCCTGTATCATTGGATGGGAATGGGGTGTCAATGGTTTTGACAGCCTTTCCAGACTTGGTTTTGTCACTTTTATTGGAGTAGCAAAACAGTTGGTCTCCTGAAAGCCTCAGGCTGCAAGAGCCATAGGCTCCTGCTGTCTGGGGGTAAGATGGAAGTGTATCGTCATTTTCTGGATGAGAGAGGTAGTCTGGCTGTCAGAGAGGTCGAAAATGGTGAGGGCATACCCCTCATTGCCCTGTGATGTGGTGAAGCAGACCCTTTTGTTTTTGAGGTACTTCTGGATCTTTGAGAACAGGTTCTTGGAATTGGTGGAGATTGTTGTCATATTCTTGATAGTTTTTAATGATTGATGTTTGTATCAAGAATATAGTTACAAACGAAAAAAAATTCAATAAAAGCCACTACTTTTTTTGATTTTTTTCTGAGAAGAATAAATTTAGGCTGAGAACCACTGCATTTTTGGCATATGACAGTGGAGGTGAAGCAGTAGGGAACGGCTAAGCAAACTCCCTGTCTCGTTGGCTAACTTCCAACTGAAAGACAGGGAGTTCCTCACAGACGTGGAGCCTGCAGACACTTCATTTTATTTTGTGGTTATGCTGATGCTTCCTGGTTTCAAACCATCACTGTTTGCCGTCAGTTGGAGTGTAGAGGCTTTTTTGTCGCTTTGTATCAGCACCTGTGCCAGTCCGTTGAAGGCGGGAATGCTGAACGTACTACAGTCCGACTTCTTTGGATGATCATCACCCATGTATGAGGGGTCGCCATTGCCCGCCCCAAGGATACGGCCTCCTCCTCCTAAAGTGAAGGTAAGCATCTGGCAGGCATCAGGCACGATGCGACCCTTCTGGTCTTGTATCTCGATGCTGACCACACAGACATCCCTTCCATCGGCTGCAATCGTTTGCCGGTCGGCTTTCAGCACAATCTTCGTTGCAGGCTTGGTGGTCTCTATCACTTCCGTGAGGATGCGCTTGCCGTTCTTATAGCCTGTGGCAATCACTTTGCCTGGCTGGTAGATAGCCTTCCACTTCAGATGCCCGTTCTTAGGCATGGCCTGGCGCCCGAGTTTCTTGCCGTTTACCGTCAGTTCCACCTCGTCGCAATTGCTGTAGGCCCAAACTTCCACTTCCTCTCCCTCATGACCCGCCAGGTTCCAGTGGGGGAAGATGTGCAGCACCGGCTCGTCAGTCCACCAGGATTTTAGATACCAGGCCTCGTCTTTGGGGAAGCCGCAGTAGTCGAGAATACCAAACTCGGAGTCATGGGCTGGATAACTGAGCGGATTGGGCTCACCGCGATAGTCGAAACCGGTCCAGTAGAACACCCCTGCCGCCCAGGGACGTTCGGCGTAAAACTTCCACCCGCGCTCAATACGATTCTCGGTGCCATCCTTGTCGGCACTCAGGTTCATGGAGCGCATGCGGCCCTTCTGCTCTGGCGTGTCGAAATACCAGCCGCGTGTGCCGCAGCCAGTGGTCTCCTCTGTACCCACAACCTTCCACTCTGGATGCTGCGTTCTTCGCTCATCCACATTGTTCTGCATGATATAGTTGTAGCCCACCACATCAAGTCCCTTAATCATCTCACCGCCACCGGCATTGGCAATGGTGGAGTGGCGGGTTGGGTCGAGCAACTTGGTGTATTCTCTCATGGCAGCAGCGATGCGAGTGCCCTGAACGGTGTTCTCCATGCCCCATTCCTCGTTGCCGTCGCTCCAGAGGATGACACAGGGATGGTTGCGGTCGCGCTTGACCATACGCTCCAGCAGTCGCAGATGTTCGTCGTTGATGCCCGACAGGCGGTTCTCATCGATGACGAGGATGCCCTCGCGGTCGCAGATATCGAGTAGGGTGGGGGTGGCGGGATTGTGCGAGGCGCGATAGGCATTGCATCCCAATTGCTTCAACTGCCTGATGCGCCACGCCTGAAGGGCATCGGGGATGGCGGCTCCCACGCCGGCATGGTCCTGATGCATGTTCACGCCCTTCAGTTTCAGTGGCTGACCATTGAGCAGGAAACCTCGGTCAGCATCGAACTCGATATCACGGATGCCCGTGGTGGTTTCGTAGATATCGCTTACTTTTCCGTCGACCTTTATCGTTGTTTCTACCTTGTACAGATATGGATGGGTGGTACTCCATAAATGGGGGGCATTGAGTGTCAGCATTTGTTTGCAGCCCAGTGTCTGTTTGCCTTTCAGCGTCAGTGATGTGGCATCGGCTTTTCCCACTTCACGGTCTTCCGCATCCAGCAGCCGCTGCTCTATGGTGCAGGTCTTTGCCTCCAGCGAATGATTGTTCACCTCGGTCTCTATCGTTAGGGCAGCGTGGTCGTAGGGTGCCTTCATGTCGGCATAGACAAACGTACCGAATGGAGCCACACTGACAGCAGCCGACTTCATTAGCCATGCGTCGCGATAGATGCCGGCACCCTCGTAGAACCAGCCCTCTTCGAGCGTGGCGTCTGCACGCACACAAATCAGGTTGTCGCCACCATAGTTCACATACTCTGTCACGTCATACACCTGCGTGGCATAGCCGCTGGGTTCCGTACCCATATAGAAACCGTTGAACCAAATGCGGGCATCGCGGAAGATGCCGTCGAACTGCAGGGCAATATGCTTGCCGAGGTCGTCGGCCGGAATGTGGATCACCTTGCGGTACCAGCCCACGCTCGTTTCCGGATACTTGTAGCCCACGGTCTTGTAGCCATGTGAGTGGCTGGCAGGCTGGGCGTAGGGCAGCGTCGTCACCCAGTCGTGGGGTACGCGCACCTCCTGCCAGTCCTTATCGTCGAACTTCGATGAATACGGTCCCTCATTATGGATAGAGTTGGCTTTAGTCAGGTAGTTGAAGTATTCTGTGCCGCAGCCGAAATCCTTGGTGGGGTCGGCAGCATTGCCGAGGGCGAATTTCCATCCCTCGTCGAGTCTGATTACTTCCCGCACACTTTGGGCGCTGGTGATGGCCGATACCATCCAGAGCACCAAAACGGCTGTCCATTTTCCTTTTCTCATAACGACAATTTATTTTATTAAACGATAGGCAATCACATCACGTGCTTTTACATTAATCTTGCGGTCTGTCTTGTTTTTCTTGCTGGTCTTACCTTCCGCCTTGTGTGTCCAAAGGTTGAACACTTTATAGACAGTGGAGTCGAAGGAGGTGCTCAGTTTGCTCACCTGTGTGTCGGTGAGGTTGAAATCCTGCCAGTTCAGGTTGAAGGTAATGTCCTGTCGCGTGGGGTTGAGGATGGTGAAGGCCCAATCGCCACCCGCCAATGGCTTGAACCAGAATTGCAGGCCATCACGGTCACAAAAGTGCAGTCCCTGAATGCCGAGCGTATCTTGATCGATGGCTATCATCTCTTTGTTCATGATGATATTGCGAGTGGCCTTACTCATAGAACGCAAGTCATTGCCAAGTATAAGCGGACTGGCCATCATGCACCACATCGTGAAGTGGGCACGGTCCTCATTTTCCGTCATGCCATTGCCTACCTCCAGCATGTCGGGGTCGTTCCAGTAGCCTTTTCCGGCATACTGACGTAATGAGTCGTTGAACTGGATGCATTGCATGACACCAAACTGGCTATAGCCTGCCTCAAAGACGCGCAACGAATCGAAATTACACCATATATCAGGAGTGGTGCGCCAGGAATGGCCCACCTCACGGGCCCATTTCCAGGGTCTGCTGTTGCCCCACTCGCACATGCTCAGAAAAATTGGTCGGCCCGCAGAGCGCAGGGCATCGCTGATGAGTTGGTAGGCTCCCAGAGGATTCACATTGGTGGTGTTGCACCAGTCGTATTTCAAGTAATCTACGCCCCAACGGGCATACTGGATGGCATCTTGATACTCGTGGCCGAGAGAACCAGGCATACCAGCACATGTCGCAGTTCCGGCATCACTATAGATGCCAAGTTTGAGCCCACGGCTATGCACATAGTCGGCCACTGCCTTCATGCCGTTGGGGAACTTCACGGGGTCGGCCTGGATAAAACCGTCGGCATCGCGTTTTCCGTGCCAGCAGTCGTCGATATTGATATAGACATAGCCCGCATCGCGCAGGCCTGTCTCCACCATCGCGTCGGCAATCCCTCGGATGATATCCTCGTTGATGTTGCCTTGAAACTTGTTCCATGTACTCCATCCCATCTGCGGGGTGTCAGCCAAGTGTTCCCACTTCTGTGCCTTGCCAGGCATTGCCATCAGGGCGAACAACGAACTGATGACCATGATTTTTTGCATATTTTTCATACTTCTAGTTATTTTGGTTAGTTCTTTTTTTTTCATATTATTCAGAGAATGTAGCATTAGGCGTTAATTTTGTATTGGGGAATGAATAAGCACTTCCTGTAGCACAACGCCAGGGTCGAGCAAATAGATGCGTAGCCGCTGATGACCGGTCTCGGCGACGGGGATGCTGCGCGAGGCATAGCCGCGAAGCACATTCCAGCGCCACTCGGCTGTGAAGTCATTGGCGTGGATGGAGAAAACCATTGGAGCCGCATCGCCCAACTGAACGGCATAGCGGATGTCCCTGCCGTCATACACATGCAGCGTAGGCAGCGTGCGGATCTCAATGGTTGTATCGCCAGTCTGCAAATCGAGCTCATATTCTGTATATGGCGCTGCCTTTATGTTCTCCTGCTGATACGACGGCGTGTCGAATGGCTGAACCAGTATGCCATCCGTGTAGCCTAAGCCTTCTACTCTCTGGATGCCGCCTTGCTTGTTCTGATAGAGCGAAGCAGGAATACGCCGGCGGGGCTCTTTCACAAAAGGTGGATAGAGTCCGAGGAATATCTGGTAGATGTGGGCATCCGCTTTCAAGTCGGTGATGCGGACACGGTTGTCACCTTTCTTAATGTGTATCGTTCCTACACGGCTCCACATCGGTCCGACGTAGGGCGCATGCCAAACATTATTGATTGGTGTGGCCGAGGCAACAAAACTGTCGTTATCTGTTTTCACCCGACAGAACTCGTTGTCCTTGGCTTCCTTCGAGAAATTACGGATAGGTGTCAGTGCCTCTATCCAGACGGGAATCTCGGTGTCTACATCACTTTTTATACTTTCTCCATCATTCGATAAGGCCTTTTCTACGGATAGGAAACGGGGCTGCAGGCCGTTCTTTGCCTGGGCTATCAATTCTGGTGTAGCCACAGGCTGCTCTATCTTCTCTGAACGGAACCAGTGATAGGGCTGCCAGTTGAAGAACTGTCGCCATTTTCCATCAAGGATGTCCTCGTTGTAGCGACGTGTCCACTCATTGAGACTGTCGAACATCAGTTTTACACGATTGGCGTCTGCCATCGCTCCGATGCTGTCGCCTGCCGTTGCTCTTACCATACTGCGGCGCGCCAAGAGTTGGTATTCGTTGATCATCGCAGCACCGCAAATGGGATAACTCACAAGTTCGAAATAGGCATTTTTCAGTGGTTCGGGGATGCGGGTGCCCAGTTCCGCAGCATGAGCCGACAGTGCCCGCCACTCTGCAATGCGCTGCTCCATCTGCTCTGCACTGTAATTGACGAACCACACGTGGGCATCCTTGCCGGCAGCCTGCAGACGGTAGTAGCCAGCCTGCATGTTGGCTATCTCTTGAGCCACCTCGTTGCCGAAGGTTTTCTTGGCCCAGTATTTGATATAGTTGTGAGCCTCGGAGGGTTTCCAGCGATTGATGTTCCATGCCAGGTCCATCACAAACGATATTTCCTTCTCGGCAGGCTTGATGTCGCCCACGTTGAAAACCCAAATCTTGCGTGCTCCGAAGGTATAGGCCTTGGTGAGTTCTGTGCTCAGGAAGGCTGTAGAGAGCGGACTGAGCCAAATCCAACTGGCAGGGTCGCCATGATAGGAAAGATGGTAGTAGATGCCAGCCCCACCTTTGCGCTTCATCTCGTCGGGATTACAGAGGTTGCGGCAGTAGCCGTGTTTGTCGTCACTCCAGAGCAGTGTCACATCTTCAGGCACTTTTAGCCCGTTATGGTAGGCTTCGAGCACTTCCTCGTAAGTGCAGAGCACCTGCGGAATCTCTTCCAAAGGCTTGTGGATATTGCGCCGCAGCATATCGCGCTGGTCGTCGATGGCTTGTTGCATCAGAGCCACGCGCTCGGCTGTTGTGTTGGCCCCCTCCATCGGATAGTCGTGGATACCACGCAGGCCGAGTGTATAGGTGTTCTCGTATCGTCCGTTGGTCTTTACGCGTGTCTCCCAGTAGTTCAGCATTGTCTGGCGGTTGGTGATGTAGTTGAAATCACCCAAGGTGCCTGGATGTTCCTGTTCAACAGCTTTCCATTCACCTTCGTTGTTCCGCAGCATCTGTTCGCAGTGCGACGAGCCCATCACGATGGCATAGTCATCAGCGAGTCGGGCATTCTCCGGGTCATCATTAAAGGCTTGAGTGCCGGGATGCATGGCAGGCCAGAGATAGTTGGCCTTCAGACGTAACAGCAGTTCAAATACTTTCTGGTAAGTCTTCGGTCCAACTTTCCCGTTTTCCTTCTCGTAGTTCTGCTCTGCCCATCGCGCCCAACCGCCAAAGCGTTCATCATTGATAAAGATGCCTCGATACTGCACAGAAGGTTCACCTTGAACGAAAGTGCAGGGTTCTACATATAATGCTTCTTTATGCTGGGGAGTGACGTCTGCCCACCAATACCAGGGCGACACACCGATAGCCTCGCTGAGTGACATCAGGCCGAATGCTGTTCCGCGACGGTCGCTGCCTGCTATTACCAGCAGTTGCCCACCTTGTTTGGGGCGTTCTATTGTAGTGATCACAAACGACTCCCATTTGCCTTTGATGGCCGATTGCATAATCCGCCCCATACCCGTTCAAATTCCGGGGGCTTTTCAAGGCTCCAATGAGGTGTGAAAATGCCACATTTTGATGTCCATTCATTCAGAAAATGAATGAAAAAATGGACATTTTGGACATT
>Ga0310695_10000395_pt1 | contig 114865 bp, 98 predicted proteins | sample RumenRJG_04DNA_FD_203882 | JGI IMG/M metagenome (GOLD analysis project Ga0310695, IMG submission 203882) | Bovine rumen microbial communities from Lethbridge, Alberta, Canada - RJG_04 (v2) (version 2) | ecosystem: Host-associated > Mammals > Digestive system > Stomach > Rumen | place: Canada...
ACTACAAAGATACAAAAACTTTTGGACATTCCTTCTCTTTCCTCTTGATTTTTAAGACTTTAAGGGCAAGCTATTTGCAAGTGGGAAACTTTAGTAAGAATAATATGGTACGCGCGCGACTATTTTATAATCATTTTGTTCATAATACTGCTAATCGTGTTGACCATTTTGTTGGGATGGGCTTTGTCTTCGATAGCCTCGGGATTGACAACGGCACGTAAGCCGAGGGGACGCATCTCGACCTCAATGTCGGTGCCCATTTGTATGGGGTCGCCGTCGTAGTGAACTGCGCCCGGAGCTTGGCGGCGGATGTGGACGCGGCGTGCCTGGAATGTCTTGATGCTGGAGTTGCTGCTGAGGGTCTTGGCAAAGAGGTCCATGGCAAGCTTTGGAGCCTCCATTACATTGAATGGCTCCATGACGATGACGTCCATGAGACCGTCTTGCATGGAAGCTCCAGGAGCGATGTAGGCGTTGTTGCCGTATTGGGCGGCGTTAGCGCAAGTGATGAGGAAGGCCTTGTAGTGATGGGTCCCTGTCTCGTCTTCGATGATATAGGTCTCAGGTTTGTATTTCAGGCCTTCCTTGAGTACATTCTCAACATAGGTGACAAGTCCGCGCTTGCCTGCTTCGGCAAACTTGAGTGATACGAAAGCATCGAAGCCTACGCCACAGGTACAAAAGAATGGCTGCCTGTTGATGATGCCATAGTCGAACGACTCGATGCGCCCCAGGTTGATTATTTCGATGGCGCCTTTTGCGTCCATAGGTAGACAAAGATGACGGGCCAGCCCATTTCCGGAGCCGCAGGGAATGATGCCCAGTGCTGTCTGGCTCTGGACGAGGGAACGGGCTACTTCGTTGACAGTCCCGTCGCCTCCGACAGCAACGCAGATGTCGACATGTTCGTCGACGCATTGGGCTGCAATGACTGATGCGTGGCCAGCATAGGCCGTGCTGACGATGTGCCAGTCGTATTTGTCGGAATCGATCGTTTCTGTGATAAGCTTTTTCAGCCCTTCCTTCGAGCGGGTGCCCGAAATAGGGTTGACGACGAACACGATTTTCTTCTTTTGATTTTGCATAGCGGCAAATTTACAAAAAAAAGACGGAATAGCAGGTGATGCAGATATAAAAATAACTTAAATAGAACAATTATTGGGAAAAATGGAGGTAATTTGAATTATTTTGTGTAACTTTGCAGCCTGTTTAAAAGTGAAAACCTATAAAACGTTATGGGACAACTACAAGAAAGATTCAAGGAGTACCGATTGCCACAGGAATTTATGGCCAAAGGGGTTTATCCTTATTTCCGTGAAATCACCGGCAAGCAGGGCACTGAGGTCGAAATGGGAGGCCACAAGGTTCTGATGTTTGGCTCGAATGCCTATACAGGGTTGACTGGTGACCAACGCATCATAGACAAGGCTAAAGAGGCACTTGAAAAATATGGAACAGGCTGCGCAGGCAGCCGTTTCCTCAACGGCACACTCGATCTTCACGTGAAGCTGGAAAAGGAGATAGCCGAATTCATAGGTAAGGAAGATTGTCTTTGCTTTTCAACGGGGTTCAGTGTCAACCAAGGAGTCATACCAGCATTGCTCAGTAAGGACGACTATGTGATTTGCGACGATCGTGATCATGCCAGTATTGTCGACGGCCGTCGTCTGGCTTTTGCCAAACAGTTGCACTACAAGCATAATGACATGGAGGATCTGGAGCGTGTGCTGCAGCGACTGCCTCTGGAGGCCATCAAGTTGATTGTCGTCGATGGTGTGTTCTCCATGGAAGGCGACTTGGCCAAGCTGCCAGAGATTGTTGCTCTGAAGAAGAAGTATAATTGCTCTGTGATGGTCGACGAGGCACATGGTATAGGCGTTTTTGGCCGTCAGGGCCGTGGCGTTTGCGATTACTTTGGCCTGACGCAGGATGTCGATCTCATCATGGGCACATTCTCGAAGTCGCTTGCCAGTATTGGCGGTTTTATTGCTGCTGATTTTGACACCATCAACTTCCTGCGCCATCATTGCCGTACTTACATTTTCTCGGCATCGAATACCCCGGCTGCTACTGCAGCAGCGATGGAAGCTCTGCACATCATACAGCAGGAGCCGGAACGGATTGAGCGCTTGTGGTCAGTCACTCGTTACGCTCTGAAGCGATTCCGTGAAGAGGGTTTTGAAATAGGTGAGACGGAGAGCCCCATTATCCCTCTCTATGTGCGCGATACGGAGAAAACATTCCTTGTCACGGCACTAGCCTTCAACGCTGGTGTATTCATTAATCCCGTTATTCCGCCCGCCTGTGCACCTCAAGACACACTGGTGCGTTATGCATTGATGGCAACTCATACGCAGGAGCAGGTGGAACGTTCCGTGATTGCACTGAAGAAGATTTTCGTTGAGCAAGGTATCATTAAGTGAGCCATTAGTTCGTTGTTGATAACTCAGGCCTGTTGTCAGAGTGGTTAAAGTTTGCTAATTCGAAAGAAAATTGTGAACTTTGAACAACGGACTATGAACTAAAATTAGTACCTTTGCAGCCGCAATATAGCACGAGGTGTAGCGCAGTTGGTAGCGTTCCTGGTTTGGGACCAGGATGTCGCAGGTTCGAGTCCTGTCACCTCGACTATACTAATGTGGAAGACTCCCGATTGTCCCCTGCGGGCTGTCGGGATTTTTTTCTTTACATGAGGGATTATGCTGAAACATCTTTACATCAAGAACTTTACGCTTATTGATGAACTCGATATAGAGTTCAGCAGCGGATTCTCCGTCATCACAGGCGAAACGGGAGCTGGTAAGAGTATCATACTGGGAGCTATCGGATTGCTTTTGGGGCAAAGGGCCGATCTGAAGACCATCAAGCAGGGGGCAGATAAATGCATCATTGAAGCACACTTCGATCTGTCACGTTATAAGATGAAGCCATTCTTCGAACAAAATGACATAGAATACGACGCTACGGACACCATTATTCGCCGCGAACTGACGGCATCGGGTAAGAGCCGTGCCTTCGTCAACGATTCTCCTGTGTCACTCACGCTGCTCAAGGAGTTGGGTGAGAGGCTGGTTGACGTTCACTCACAACATCAGAACCTACTCATCAATAAGCACGACTTTCAGCTACAAGTCGTCGATATTATCGCTCAAGACAGTGCTGAGTTGGAAGGCTATGCCAAAGCATATTCTGACTATCAGGAGCTTCAGCATCGTTTGCAGACATTGATTGATGAGATTGAGCAGAATGCGCGCAACAAAGATTTCCTGCAGTTCCAGTTTGAAGAACTCACGGCAGCACGATTGGTTGCTGACGAGCAGGAGGATCTGGAAGCACGTGCCGACACGATGACGCATGCAGAAGACATCAAGCAGGCCTTCTTCAAAGCGGAGAATCACCTCCTCGACGAAGAGAGTGGGGTGGTGGCGCGATTGAAATGGACGACAACAGCGTTGCATGACATTGAACACGTCTATCCTAAGGCCAAAGAACTTGCAGAACGACTGCAGAGTTCTTATATTGAACTGAAGGATATAGCTGACGAGGTCAGCACATGTTTGGAGAATATCGATTTCGACCCTGCCGAGATGGATGCCGTCAATGCAAGGCTGGATCGGATCTATGATCTGGAAAAGAAGTATCGCGTTCAGACTGTTGAAGAACTGCTGGCCATCCAGAATGACCTGGAGCGACGCATCTCGCAGATGGAAAACAGCGCCGATGCGGTCGACGAGCTTAAGCAACAAGTAGAGAAAGCTCATCAGTCATGCATCACGTTAGCTGACGAACTGACCCGAAAGCGCAAAGCCGCCTCGAAGCTTATCGAGCAACAGATGCTGAAACGACTTGTTCCTCTTGGTATGCCAAAGGTGAGATTCCAGATAGAGCTCTCCAAGAGTGAACTACAACGAACGGGACAGGACAAGGTGGCTTTCCTATTTAGTGCCAACTCTTCTACGCCATTACAACCTGTTGCACAGGTTGCCTCAGGCGGTGAGATTGCCCGAGTCATGCTGGCCTTGAAGGCGATGATTAGCGGTGCTGTCAAACTGCCCACCATTATCTTTGACGAGATCGATACTGGCGTCAGTGGCAAGATTGCTGAGCAAATGGCCCAGATGATGCAGGAGATGGGGGCGCAGGACCGTCAGGTTATCAGTATCACGCATTTGCCCCAGATTGCCGCTAAAGGTTCGACGCACTATAAGGTATATAAGGATGAGACACCTCAAGGTACTACCAGCCACATGCTGCAGCTCGGCCCTGACGAGCGGATAAAAGAAATTGCCCAAATGCTCAGTGGCTCCGACGTGACGGATGCCGCCATTCAAAACGCTAAAGAATTACTTAAAGTATGAAACGTATATATTTGTTATTTAGCTTATTCCTTATTTCTATCGTAGCCTATTCTCAGCCATCGTGGAGCAAGAAAGCCCTCAAGTCGGTTTTCCTGTTGAAAACCTTTGCGCCTGACGGAACACTACTTGGCGACGCCAATGGCTTCTTCGTCAATGAGAACGGAGACGCCGTTAGCAGCTTCCAGCCTTTCAAGGGGGCTCAGCGTGCAGTGGTTATCGATGCTTCAGGGAAGGAATACGAAGTGACCCATATCCTCGGAGCTAACGAGACCTATGATGTCGCCAAGTTCCGCGTTGACATCAAGAAGGCGGTTGCCTTGCCCATTGCCCCAAATGTGCAGGCAGAACACATGCCCGTCTGGCTCTTGCCCTATCGAGACATCAAGCTAATGACAAAAGGCGAGGTCACAAAATCAGAATTATTCAACGGCGACTATGCGTACTATACACTTGATATGGCCATGCCCGAGAACTCCCTCAGTGCTCCTTTGCTCAATGAAGCGGGCGAGGTGGTTGGTCTCATGCAGTCTTCTGCAGGCAACGCCACCACGAGCTATGCAGTCAGCGCACGCTTTGCCGACAGTCTTCGTCTGACTGGACTCAGCATCAACGACCCAGTGCTTCGCTCTACATATATAAAGAAAGCCCTGCCTGCAGAGGTCGGACAGGCTCTATTGACGCTTTACGTGGCAGCTTCGACGCTTGATTCAGTCAGCTACGCAGCCCTTGTAGATGACTTCATTCGTCAGTTCCCGACAGAGCAAGACGGCTATATCTATAAGGCCCAACTGGCAGCAGGTGGCGACAAGTATGAAGAGGCAGACCGCTATATCGCACAGGCACTAAAAACAGCCACGCGACCAGAAGAAGTTCACTTCACGTATTCGAGGCTGATGTATCAGAAAGCCCTCTATAAACCACAAGTGACTTATGATGCTTGGAACTATGCCCAGGCCCTTCTTGAAGTAGACAAAGCCTACGAGATCAATCCCCAGCCTGGCTTCCTGCAGCATAAGGCCTATATTCTCTTTGCCCAGAAAGAATATGCCAAGGCCAGTGAAATCTATGAGCAGTTGTTCCAGTCGTCGCTTCGCTCACCTGAGATATTCTATGAAGCATCGAGGTGTAAGGTGATGCAGGGCGACACCATTGGCCAGATTGCCCTGTTGGACAGCGCTGTGGCTACTTTCTCTCGTCCTTATCTAAAGGAGGCCTCCACCTATTTGCTGGCTCGCGCCCAGGCTTGTCTGGATGCGGGGAAATATCGGGCAGCAGTCACAGACCTGAATGAATACGAAGAATTGATGAAGACTCAGGTGAATGACAATTTCTATTATCTTCGCTATCAGGCGGAACTGGGTGGACGACTCTTCCAACAGGCCCTCAACGACATCACCCGCGCTACGGAGATCAATCCTACGGAGGAGCTTTACTATGCAGAAAAAGCTTCGCTCGAGGTGCGTGTAGGCTATTTCGACGAGGCCATTCAGTCCGCACGACAGTGCATTGCCGTGGCTCCTGACTTCAGCGATGGCTACCTGTTTCTTGGCTTGGCCCAATGTCTGAAGGATCAGAAGACTGAGGGCGTCAAGAATCTGCAGAAGGCCAAAGAGCTTGGCGATACGCAGGCCGACGAACTCATCGAGAAATACTCGAAGTAGGAGTGAAGAAGAAGCCTAATCCTCAGGCTTCTCATGGAAGATGCGATGATGGATGAAGTTGGAGCCTTCGAGGCAGAGGATGACGAGCAATGTCGACACGCCAGCCAGCCCATACATGCCTGCTCCGGCTGTCATACCAATGGCCGATGTCACCCATAGCCCTGCTGCCGTAGTCAATCCTTTCACCACGTTCTTCTGGAAAATTATGGTGCCGGCACCAATGAAGCCCATACCACTGACGACCTGAGCCGCGATGCGGCTTGGGTCACGTTGTATGCCCTGTATGCCTACGAAGCTGTCGAACCCATGAAGCGAGAGAATCATGAACAGTCCGCTGCCCAACCCTACGAGGAAATGAGTACGGAAGCCTGCCTCCTTCGACCTGTATTCGCGTTCAAACCCGATGATGCCACCCAGCATGGCGGCAATGAAAATGCTTAGAATGTATTCGCTGTTCATTGTCTTAAAATAATGTCTCTTATCTGAAGAAGGGGTTCATTCTCACCTCATCGCCGATTCTCGACTGAGGGCCATGGCCAGGATAGACAATGGTCTCAGCCGGCAGGTGGGCCAATCGCGTCGTGAGACTCTCCATCAGCTGGGGCCACGAGCCGCGATGCAGGTCGGTGCGGCCTACGCTCATGCGGAAAAGCGTGTCGCCAGTGAAGACGGCCTGCTCTGCCTCACACCAGAACACGACGCCGCCAGGCGAATGGCCTGGGGTGTGGATCACTTTCAGGTGGTGGGTTCCGAATGAGACCTCGTCGCCGTCTTTCAAGTAGTCGCCCAAAGGTGGGATACGATGATCATAGCCGACGCCAATCATGTCGCGCGTCTGTTGGTCGACATTAAGCAGCAGTTCTGCATCGTCAACATGAATCTCTGGCTTAAGCCCAAATTCTTCGTAGATGGTGTCCACGCCAAAAACATGATCCATGTGGCCATGAGTGCAGAGCAGGTGGCGAGGCTTCAGCTGCTGTTTGCGCACATAATCGACAATAGCCTTGCGCTCGGCTTCATAGTAGGCGCCGCAGTCAATGATGACGGCTTCGCAGGCAGCATCGCTCACGATATAGCAATTCTCCTGCAACATGTTGACACTAAAGCACTTGATATCTATCATAGGGGTATGTAGATGCAATGTTTCTCTTTAAACCACTCTTCGCTGAACCATTGGCTCACCTCGCTGACTTCGGCAATCTTCCTGAATGGCTGTATCTCACTCTGAACGTCGCCTCCTTTCAGGCAGATAATTCCGTTAGGCAGGGCGTTGCGTTGGGTCCGCGAGATGTTTTTGCGGACAATCTTGACCAGGTCGGGTAGGGGCATCACGGCACGGCTCACCACAAACTCATAGTGGCCCCGCTCCTCTTCGCCGCGCCGATGTTCTGGCTTGCAGTTGCTGAGTCCGATAGCCTGACAGACCTCCTGTGCCACGCGGATTTTCTTTCCTGTGCCGTCGATGAGCGTGAAGTGGCATTCAGGGAACAGGATGGCCAGTGGAATGCCTGGGAACCCGCCGCCCGTGCCGAAGTCGAGCACTTCCGTGCCTGGCCTGAAGTTGACGAAGCGTCCGATAGCCATTGAGTGGAGCACATGGTGCAGGTAGAGGTTGTCGATATCCTTTCGCGAGATGACATTGATTTTCTCATTCCACTCACGATAGAGTCCCTCGAGGGCATCCAGTTGCTGGCGCTGCCGCTCGCTAAGTTTGGTGAAGTATTTCTCTATTAATTCCATTCGAGATAATAAGATTTTGCTGCAAAGATACGAAATAAAAACTAAATCACCAAACAACCTCGTTATTTATCATATCAAAACGGTCCTTCGACATACAAGAAGGACCGTTGTGTTGGGCACACAACGGTCCTTTGTTAAGGTCAAAGCGGTCCTTTGCTGCAAAGAAGCATCAGCTTTCGACCGTTGGAGACGGTTTTCCGCCCTTCTTGCCGCTGTTTCTGCCTCGTCCGCGGCTATGGCCTCGTCCGCTTCGCCCACGATTCCTGCCACTGCGTGACTTACTTTCGCCGCCACGTTCGGATGCCTTGTAGGCAGGGGCATCGCCCAGTCCTTCAGGCAGCGGTGTCTTCTCGACCTCGCGGCCAAGGAACTTCTCAATCTGCATGAAACGGCGAATATCGCGGTCGCTGACCAGCGTGACGGCCTCGCCATCACGATCGGCGCGGGCCGTGCGTCCGATGCGATGAACGTAATCCTCGTCGTCATGAGGCACGTCGTAGTTAAGCACCATCCGGATGTCATCGATGTCGATGCCACGCGAGACGATGTCAGTCGCACAAAGCACGTCGATATGTCCAGCCTTGAAGCGGCGCATCACGTCGTCGCGTTCAGGTTGGGTGAGGTCGGAGTGCATGGCTGCGCAGTTGATCTTCATGCGCTTCAGCTCACGCGTGACATCCTTGACGCGCTCTTTCTTGCCGCAGAAGATGATGACGCGCTGCAGGTCGCCCTGACGGAAGATGTGTTGTATGATCTTGAGCTTTTGCGGCTCATAGCAGACGTAGGCCGTCTGGTGAATCTTGTCCGCAGGACGGCTGACCTTGAGCTTCACCTCGACAGGGTCGTGGAGCAGGGTGACAGCCAGCTCGCGGATCTTCTGAGGCATTGTGGCAGAGAACATGACGCGCTGGCAGTCCTTAGGCAGCAGGGCGTTGATCTGCAGGATGTCGTCAGAGAAGCCCATGTCGAGCATACGGTCGGCCTCGTCGAGCACGAAGAAAGAGGTGCGCGAGAGGTCGAGGTTGCCTACCTTCAGGTGGCTGAGCAGTCGGCCAGGCGTGGCAATAACGACAGGGGCTCCGCCACGCAAGCTTTTCATCTCCTGGTCGAAACGGGTGCCGTCGTTGCCGCCATAGACAGCTATGGACGAGACGTCGTCAAGATAGTAGCTGAAGCCCTCCATGGCCTGGTCAATCTGTTGGGCCAGTTCGCGTGTGGGCGACATGACGACGCAGTTGATGGCATCTTCGGGGTAGTCGCCGTCGTCGAGCATCGACAGGATGGGCAGCAGGTATGCCGCTGTCTTGCCTGTGCCTGTCTGAGCTACGCCGAGCACGTCGTGTCCGTCAAGAATCTGTGGAATACACTTCTCCTGAATAGGAGTCATTTCCTCGAAGTGCATGTCGTAGAGCGCGTCGAGGATGTTGTCGTTGAGATATGTTTGTTCGAATGTCATTATTAAATTGAACTAATTCGGTGCCTGTCTGTAGCAGAAGTAGGCAATGAAAACGTAGATGAAATTAGGGAGCCAGGCTGCCAGCCAGGCAGGCCAGCCTGCGTTAATGGCAAAGGTGGCGCTGATGGTCTGGAGTAGGATGTAGGTGAACGAGAGGGCCAGCCCGATGCCAAGATAAAGTCCCATGCCGCCTTTGCGCTTGCGTGATGAGAGCGAGGCACCAATGATGGTGAGGATGAACGAGGCAAATGAGGTGGCAATACGCTTGTGATATTCGACCTCATATTGCACGATGTTGACTGATCCGCGTTCCTGCTGCTTGGAGATGTAGCGTTTAAGCTCTGGTGACGTGAACGTCTCTTGCTGCCCCTTCGAGAAGACGAGGTCCATAGGCTCCATCATGATGAGCGTGTCGAGCTCCTGACCTGTCTCGATCTTCTCGCGCAAGCCCTTGAGCGTACGTATCTTATAGTTGATGAGCTTCCAGTGATAGCGCTCGTCGGCGATGGTGTCATATTGTGCAACGTTAGCGGTCATATGGCTGACGAGCTTCTTGTTCTCAAACTTGTCGAGCGAGAAGCCATAGCCGCGCTTGGTGTTGTTGTCGTATTGCTGCAGGTAGGCGATGATGCCTGGGCCGACCTGAAGCTGGACGTTAGAGGCCGACGTGTTCTTCTTCTTGTTCTTATAGAGTGTCTCGAAGTTCTGGCGGACGACGTTGCCATGGGGAATGATGTAGGCGCCTAGGTAGAAGTTGAGAGCGGCGATGAGTGCGGCTGACAGCATGTAGGGCCGCATGAGCCGACGAAAACTCGTACCACAGGCCAGCATGGCAATGATCTCGCTGTTGCCCGCCAGCTTGGAGGTGAAGAAGATGACGGCAATGAAGACGAAGAGAGGGGAGAAGAGATTGGCAAAGTAGGGCACGAAGTTGGCGTAGTAGTCGAAGATGATAGCGCGCCATGGTGCATGATAGGTGGCAAACTTGGCCATGTTCTCGTTGAAGTCGAAAACGATGGATATGCTGATGATCAGCACGATGGAGTAGATGTACGTGCCGATGAACTTGCTGATGATGTAGCGGTCGAGCCGAGTGAGCAGTTTGCCTAACGGATTCTTCATAATCGTCGTCCTAAATTGTCAATGACGGTGCGTTTCCATTGCGTGAAGTCGCCTTGCGCGATATGACTCCTCGCGTCGCCGACGAGACGCAGATAGAAGGCCAGGTTGTGGATGGACGCAATCTGGAGGGCCAGCAGTTCCTGAGCCTTGAAGAGATGATGGAGGTAGGCTTTAGAGTGGAGACGGTCAATGTCGCATCCATCAGGGTCGATAGGCGAGAAGTCCTGTTCCCATTTCTTGTTGCGCATGTTCATCGTGCCCTCATAGGTGAAAAGCATAGCGTTGCGGCCGTTGCGCGTTGGCATGACGCAGTCGAACATATCGACGCCGCGCTCAATGGCCTCAAGAATGTTCTGCGGAGTGCCCACACCCATGAGGTAGCGGGGGCGGTCTTTAGGCAGAATGTCGTTGACCACCTCGATCATCTCATACATCACATCAGTAGGCTCGCCTACAGCCAAACCACCAATTGCATTGCCTTCTGCACCTTTGTCAGCCACGTATTTGGCAGCTTCCCGCCGCAGGTCCTTGAAGGTGCAACCCTGTACGATAGGGAACAGGGCCTGATGATGACCATAGAGGGGCTCAGTCTCGTTGAAGCGGCGAATGCATCTGTCAAGCCAGCGCTGGGTGAGTCCGAGCGATTGCTTGGCATATTGATAGTCGCTCTGGCCTGGAGGACACTCGTCGAGGGCCATCATGATGTCGGCGCCAATGATTCGCTCCGTATCCATCACGCTTTCTGGAGTGAACACATGTTTCGAGCCGTCTATATGGGAACGGAATTCGCATCCCTCTTCACGCAACTTGCGGATTCCTGTCAGCGAGAAGACCTGAAAGCCGCCCGAGTCAGTCAGGATCGGGCGGTCCCAGGTATTGAAGCGGTGGAGACCTCCAGCCTTTCGCAGAGTGTCGAGTCCTGGACGCAGGTAGAGGTGATAGGTGTTGCCAAGAATGATCTGTGCCTTCACCTGGGAGCGTAGTTCTGAAAAATGGACGCCCTTGACTGATCCACACGTGCCGACTGGCATGAAGATGGGGGTCAGTATCTGTCCGTGATCAGTCGTGATGAGACCTGCACGTGCGGAGCTATATGGGTCGGTATGTTGTAGTTCGAACGTCATTACTTTTGTTCCTTTTCTTCGTCAATGGTGAAGATTGTGGGATTAGAAACAATCTCATTGGTGAGGGCGAAATCCCATACATCCTGAATGTTCTCGACGTAGTGGAAACTGACGCCTTGCAAATAGATCTCGGGAATCTCCTGAATGTCCTTCTCATTCTCGCAGCACATGACAATGTCCGTGATTCCTGCACGCTTGGCTGCCAGGATTTTCTCCTTGATACCACCAACAGGCAACACCTTGCCGCGAAGGGTAATCTCGCCCGTCATGGCTGTATTCTTGCGCACTTTGCGCTGAGTCAGGGCCGAAGCTATCGATGTAGCAATCGTGATGCCTGCAGAAGGACCGTCCTTAGGTGTGGCTCCCTCTGGCACATGGATATGAATGTTCCAGTTGTCGAAGATGCGATAATCGATATTCAGCAGGTCGGCGTGGGCTTTCACGTATTCCAGAGCCAGAACGGCTGACTCCTTCATCACGTCGCCCAGATTGCCCGTCAAGGTGAGCTTGGCGCCCTTGCCTTTCGAGAGTGAAGTCTCGATGAAGAGAATCTCGCCGCCGACGCTCGTCCATGCCAGGCCTGTCACCACGCCCGCATAATCGTTGCCTTGATAGATGTCACGATAGAAGGGCGGTTTGCCCAGAAGGTCTTCAAGTGACTCGGGGGTGACCTTCCAGTCGAGGCTCTCTCCGTCGACCTGATACTTGTAGGCCATCTTGCGCATCGCCTTGTTGATCTGTTTTTCCAACTGGCGCACGCCGCTCTCACGGGTGTATTGCTCGATGATCTTCTCGATGCTGGCCTTATTGAATCGAGGTTTCTTTGAAAGCTGCTTCATGCCAGTGTTCTCGAGCTCACGAGGGATGAGGTGGCGCTTGGCAATCTCAATTTTCTCCTCAGTGATGTAGCCGCTGACCTCGATGATTTCCATTCGGTCGAGCAATGGGCGGGGTATCGTCGACAAGTTGTTGGCTGTCGCGATGAAGAGAACCTTTGAAAGGTCGTAATCGACGTCCAGGTAGTTGTCATGGAAGGCATTGTTTTGCTCAGGATCGAGCACCTCAAGCAAGGCCGAGGCAGGGTCGCCGTTGAGGGTGGCCTGAGTGATCTTGTCAATTTCGTCGAGTATGAAGACAGGGTTGCTGGAGCCTGCCTTTTGGATGCTCTTAAGGATACGGCCTGGCATAGCTCCAACATAGGTGCGTCGATGACCGCGAATCTCGGCCTCGTCGTGAAGTCCGCCAAGTGAAATGCGAACATATTTTCGCTTCATAGCTTCTGCAATGGACTTGCCTAACGATGTCTTACCAACACCTGGAGGGCCATAGAGGCACAGAATGGGTGACTTGAGGTCGCCACGCAGGGCCAATACCGACATATATTCGAGTATGCGCTCCTTCACTTTTTCCATACCGTAGTGGTCATGATCAAGAATCTTTTGCGCACGCTTCAGGTTGAGGTCGTCCTGAGTATACTCATTCCATGGCAGAGACACATAGGTCTGCAGATAGCTCAGTTGGACATTGTAGTCGGGAGACTGGGGCTGCAGACTGTCAAGTTTCTCTATCTCCTTATAGAATTGCTGTTCGACCTCATCGCTCCACTTCTTGTGGGAGGCTTTCTCTATCAGTTTGTCACGCTCAGGCGATGTCTCATTTCCTATCTCTGCTTGGAGATTCTTGATCTGCTGTTGCAGGAAATAGTTCTTCTGCTGTTCGTCGATATCCTGACGCGTCTTGTTGCGTATGTCAGCCTTGAGTCTCTGAAGGGTGATTTCACGATCGAGGGCTTTCATTGTGCTGAACAGCCGTTCTTTGACAGACTCCATACTGAGCAGCTTCACTTTCTCTTGGATGCTGAACGGCATGTTGGTGCAAACGAAGTTGAGTGCCATCACATCATTCGAGATGTTGCTGATGGCAAAGTTGGCCTCGTCAGGGATGTCGTCGCTGACAGAGATGTATTCACGTGTCATGCGACGCAGGTCGTCCATCGCCGTGCGCCATTCCTTGTCATGCTTGTCCGGCATAAGCTCTGGGACGGCCTTTACCTCACCATACAAATAGGGTGTATCCTTCGTAAGACGGACCAGGCGTAAACGGCCCAGGCCCTGCAGGATTGCGGTGACGCCGTTGTTGGGCAAGGTGATATGCTTGACGACACGTGCAAAGATGCCATATTCATAAAGGTCTTCAGTGATGGGCTCTTCTACGTCTGGGTCTTTCTGGCAGATAATGGCGATGATGTCACCTGAGCGCTCAGCCCTGCGGATGAGCTTCATGCTTGAATCGCGCCCGATGAGAATAGGGTCGACCACACCTGGGAAAAGAACCAGGTTCCTAACAGGCAGGATAGGCAGTTCGTTGGGAACGTCGACATTCATCAGGTCAGTAAAGTCACCGTCAATGTCGGCAATCATCGAGAAAGCATTGTTATTCTGATTGTCACTCATTTCTTATGTTTCTTCTTGCTCTTTCTTCTTACTTCTAAACTTCTTTCTTCTGAATTGAGGATGCAAAGGTACTAAATAAAATTAAGAATTAAGAATTAGAATTTGAGAATTAACAAATTATTAGTAACTTTGCCTCGATTTTATGGCGAATGACTATTTTCAATTCAAGCAATTCACCGTCAGACAGTCGCGCTGCGCAATGAAGGTCGGCACTGACGGAACACTCCTTGGCGCATGGGCAAGAGGAGGAAAGCGTGTGCTTGACATCGGCACAGGAACAGGACTGATTGCCATGATGATGGCCCAACGGTATGCAGATGCACGGGTCGTGGGCATCGATATTGATGCAGAGGCTGTCGTTCAGGCAAGAGAGAATGTCATGTCGTCACCATTTGCAGAGCGAATCGCCATTGAACATTCTGATGTGAAGCAGTACGAAGCACCATTATTTGATGCCATCGTTAGCAATCCTCCTTACTTCATTGATTCTTTAGAGAGTTCTGATGCTCGTCGCACATTGGCACGTCACGCATCGACGCTGACGTATGCCGACCTGATGGACTGTGGCTGGAGACTATTGACTGAAGATGGGGAGTTCTCCGTAATAATCCCTTTTGACTGCAAATCCCATTTGGAAATGGAGGCAGTGATGAGGGGATTCTTCAAAGTGCGCGAATGGGCGGTAAAGACCACGGCGACGAAGAAGCCCAGGCGCTACCTGATGGCGTTCCGAAAGCATCATGCAGAGTTCGAGAAAGGGGAAGGCATCATTGGTTCCGGATGGTACGAAGAATTAACGAAAGATTTTTACATATGAGAGTATGCCTCTTGGAGATGGACTTGGCCTGGGCTAGTCCTGAAGATAACATCGCTGAAGCCGAACGGCGAATAGCTTCGCAGCCCTCCGCCGATCTCTATGTGTTGCCAGAGATGTGGGCAACAGGCTTTGTCGTCGAGCCAGAAAACTGCATAGAAGACGAGAATGCGTCGTTGGCCCTACAATGGATGAAGTCGACTGCATGCGAGCGAAAGTGTGCCATAAGCGGCAGTCTGGCGATCAAGTCGGCTGAGGATAAGAGCTATCGCAACCGCCATTACTTCGTCACGCCTGACAGTGTCACGTTTTATGACAAACATCACCTCTTTACGCATGGTGGTGAGAATCGGTATTACGTGGCAGGCAAGACAGCCGTGATAGTCTCTTGGCAGGGCGTGCGCTTCCTACTGCAGACATGCTACGACTTGCGCTTTCCTGTCTTCTCACGCTGGGGCAGGGCAGGCGAATATGATGCTATCATCTATGTAGCCAACTGGCCCGCCTCACGTCAACTGGCATGGGACACACTCATACGAGCACGGGCTATTGAGAACCAGTGCTACGTGGTGGCCGTCAATCGCACAGGCAGCGATCCTTATGCTGATTACGGAGGCGGTTCCTGCTTGATTGACCCGACGGGAAAAGTGGTTGACGAAATCAGTATGGAGCGACTCCACAAACTTAGAAGCCATTTCCTAGTGCTTGCCGACCGCGACCTTTAATCTATGATATAGACAACGATGAGCGCAATAACAGAAAGGACAGCTACGACAAAGAGTGCCCTGAAGCCCCATTTAGCCAATAGTTTGCGCCGCTTGATGGCCCGCAAACTCTCATATTTGAAACGGCTGGCGCTGTCCATTTCGTTGGTGTGTTGGTGATGATGGTGATGATGGTGATGTGTCTCACTTTGTGTAATCATTTCTATTACTTACCTAATATTAGTTTAACTTCTGAGTTCAGACCGCTGGGCATCGGAGTCCATTGGTCGTAAAGTGTCTTTTTATAGTTAATGTCGACAACGTTGATCTCTTCCATCTTACGCCATTTGACGTTCTTGCGGTCGAGATCGCTGATGCGATTTGCCGGCAGGTTGGTCACCTCGATACGCAGTTCGTTGGCCCCCTCTTTGAGCGCTCCCTTGGTGTCGAGGATGAAGGGCACGCTCCAGGCGCAGCCTATAAACTGACCGTTGATGTAGACACGGGCCGACTCGCGCACGTCTCCAAGGTCTATCAACCACGGACCAGCGGGGTCTTGCTTCTTCGACATCTTGAAGGTCGTGGTGTAGACGCCAGTACCCATCGTCACTCGGGTCTGATCATCAAGGTCTTCCCAGGTCTGAAGTTCGTCGAGTTGGTAGGTCTTGTCGACCTTGGGAGCTTCCTCTATGAATGACAAGGTCCAGGGACCTTCAATCTCAATCTCTTCCTGTTGGGGCGTTTCGCTGGTCGCCAGAGTTTCCTTTTCGAACTTCATAGGCTCGTCAAAGGTCTGCAGGATCATCGATTCGCCGCTGCGGAGGTTGATTTGGAAGCCATCATCGTCAGTTTCGGCTGGCGTGATCTCGCCCGTGAGAGGATTAAACCAGAGGGCGTCGACACTTTTGCCGACAGCCACGTCGCAGACGCCGCTGATGTCGTTGGGCGTCAGATTGGCAATGAAATAGTGATGACCCGTTGGATTCTTACGTCGGATGGCTTTCAGGCCGAAGTTCAGCTTCATTGGCTCAGGCTGAGCCACCTTTGCCATCTCGTCGGCATCGATGCCATACATGATATGAGCGCCCTGAGCCTTGAGCCGTTCGATATGTTGCCTGACGGCTTCAGGCATCTCGCCGCTGCCAGGGATGATCAGTCCTTTATAGCTGGTGCCGCCTGATGTGATGAGTTGTCCGTTCTTGCAGGTTGTCTGCATAAGCAGGCGCTCAGAGATATAGTCGCAATCGAAACCTGCCTTGTCAATCTCAAGGATAGCCTCGCGAAACTCTGGCATCAGTTTGCCCATGGCGTGGATTGTGAACTGCATGAGCAGTTTGCCGTTGGGCTTCTTCCAGGCATCGCGGACGGGCAGCAACACGAGAAAGTCGTTGTCTGGCTCGCCCCATTGCAGGAAGCTCTGGCAGCGCTCCCCATACTGCATGAAATAGGGTGCGTCGCGCCAGATAGAGTTCGTGGGACTCATGTCGATGGAAGCGTAGAACTTCCATCCGGGCCACTCGTCGTCCTTGGGGCTATAGCATGTGCCGTGGAAGAACATGTGGTTGACGCCTGCACAGAACATCAGGTCGAGGTCGGGCTTCAGCTGTGAGAGCGATGTGCGGAAGTGCTCCGTGAGCCATGTGAACGTCTCGCTCGATGTATAGGGTTTGCCACAGACGTGGGCAGCGCTGGGTGCATACTTGAACATTGAGTAGTCAGAGTCGTTCTTGCGGGTCTTGCCAGGGTCGGTGCGCAACCCCTTGATGCCGAGGTCGCTGAGCCCGAATCCCTCGATCTCTGGGATGTCGACGGCAGCATAGCAGTCAATGAGGTTGGCTGGCGAGCCGTGGGCCTGGTTGCGGGTGATGGCTCCATGACTGTGAGCCCATGCCGTCCATTGCTCAGTGAAGTTCTCGAGGAGCAGGTCGCCAAGAGTCTCGCGATAGTCGGAGAGGACGGAGATGGCTTTTCCAGCGTTCCCCGATGGAGTTTCTGTGGACTTACTATTAAAAGAAGCGAGCAGTTCGGGCAGATGGTCTTCGAGTTTGTAGCCACGACGGCGCTCAAACTCCTGGAACAGCGTGGGGGTCCATGTGGCAGCCTCTACCTCGTAGGAGTCATTGAAGAAAGTGTGAGGGTAGGGGGTATGAGTACGCTCAAAGGCATCCTCGATGTGCTTCAGATAATTGGCCACAGCATTCTTGTCGAAATGGTCGACGACAAGTCCCTCGCCACCAGGGGCTGCGCGCTTTACCTTCATGACACCATATTTAATATATAGGGCGATGAGCTTGGATTCGAGCGGAGCCTTCTTTGAAGGGAAGAGGGCGTCACAATCCAGTTTGCCGTCCTTCACGTAGCTTGTGACGTCAGTGGCCTTGCCGTCAGCGGTGTAAAGCATCACCTTGTGCAGGACGGCGTTCTTGGCGTCCTTCTCTGTAAGGGAGAGATCGATGGCGCTGACATCCTTGGTGTCAGGCTGTAGCCCCTTGTGCCCGTTGACGGTGCTCCAGACACCATCGGCGTCTATGGTCTTTTCCACGAAAACGGCGCGACAGGCACTCTCTTCCAGCGGCACCCACGGTCCGCCGAATGGCCAGCCCGTGCCAGTGGCCATGTCGAGCTCTATTCCGTTTTGCCGACACTGTTCAGCGGTATAGCGCAGCATCTCCATCCATTGATCGGAAAGATAGTCGATGTTGTTCTCATCGTTGCCCTGCACACCATAGATGGGAGTGATCTCCACGGCGCCGGCACCATGATTTGCATATTGCTGCAGATTCCACTTGAGATTGGCCTTGTCAACGGCTGACCCCAGCCACCACCAACGTAATCCTGGTTTGGCCTCCGTCGTGGGCGTCGGCCAGCTTTGTGCCGTAGCTGTCATCGACATTGCTGCGATGGCCAAGGTCGTCAATATCTTTTTCATCGAATGGAAGGTTTTTACTTGTTACGATTTTTGTACCGTTATTCTCTAATAAACGAAGGGCCGCTTTGACATGTTCAAAGGACCGCTTTGCGATGCTCAAAGCACCGCTTTGTGATGCTCAAAGTACCGCTTTAATTTCCGTCAGGCTTAACCAGGTCGGCATTGCGGGCGGGCGACCACTGGAACGTTCGCCAATCGTCAGGCTTGGCAGGGTCGAAGTCGCGCCAGTCCGAGCGTAGCAGGTCGGCCAGTGGCAGCTTGAGTTGCTTGATGCCCATGACGACACACTTGGCCACTTCATAGGCCCCGTAGGGATTGAAGTGCGTGTTATCGGCCAGTTCCTTGTCCTGTCCGGGGAATGTGTTGGCGGCATAGTGCACCAGTGCCCGCTTGGAGTTCTCATAGCCAAGGGTCTCGAAGAAGGTCTTTGTCATCTGGTTAAGATCGATGAGGGGCACGTGTTCGCGCTCTGCCACGTCCTTCATGGCTGTAGGGAAATCGCCGTGGGTGTTGCGGATAGTCTTCTTGTCATTTTCAAAGGCACGACGCTGCGTTGGTGTACAGAAGACGATCGTAGCCCCTTTCTGACGCACTTGGTCAACGAAAATCTTCAGCTGATACTGGTAGTGATACCACGCGCCGTCGCCAGGACGTTTCTCTTTCTCGTCGTTATGGCCGAATTCCACAAAGACGTAATCGCCAGGCTTCAGCGTCTGGAGAATCTTGTCCAGACGATAGGAGCCGATGAACGTGCGGGCTGTCAGGCCGCTCTCGGCGTGATTCGAGATGGCCACCTCGGGGCCAAACCATCGGGTGATCATCTGTCCCCATGAGGCCCAGGGCTCATTGTTTTGGTCAACGACAGTGGAGTTGCCGCAGAGATAGACTGTGGGCACCTTGTCGTCGCGCTCGATGTGAATGGATTGTACGGCGGGCTGAGGGCCGTTGAACTCCAGCGTCAGCTTGTCGTCCCATGCCAGATAGTCCTTCTCGCGATCCTTGATCTTCACGAACTTATCGCCTTCAATAAGCGGAGAACGCTTGTTGACAGTGAATTCCACCGTGCGGGTGTCTTTCTTTTTCTTGGTCGTCACGTTGTCCATCATCAGCCGGCGCCCCTCTGCACGGACCGTCGTGTTGGATTTCTTGATGCCACCCAGCACGATGCGCACGCGATAGTTGCCGTCAGGCACGCGCACTGAGAAATAGAACGGGTCGGCCGTGGGCTTCTTTACGTTGGGAGCGGGCAGCAGGTCGTATCCGTAGCCGTCGCGGGCGTTATATGTGGGCTGCTGTTTTGTTAAGTCAAAGTCGAACGTCTGAGCCGTCAAGACGAGCTGCGTCAAGGCGAGCATCGTCAGTATCTCTCTTAATTTCATCATCTTTTGAGGTGTTTTTTGAAATGCAATGCAAAGGTACGAAAAATAATGTAGCCTACCAAATATTTGGGCAAAAAAGATGTCTTCCGCCCATATTGACAGCGTGATGATAAGTTTGCGATTAACGTTTTTTGCACATTAAATCGACATAGTATTTCCTTGAATGATTTTTTTTTTGTAACTTTGCACCCCAAAAGAGAAAGCTTATAAAATAGGTATGGAAATTGCAAGCAAATACGACCCGAGTGAGGTTGAAGGTAAATGGTATCAGTATTGGCTGGATAACAAGCTTTTCAGCTCAAAGCCCGATGGGCGCGAACCCTACACAATCGTCATTCCACCCCCCAACGTGACGGGTGTGCTTCACATGGGGCACATGCTGAACAACACGATTCAGGATATTCTTGTCAGACGTGCCCGCATGGAAGGGAAAAACGCCTGCTGGGTCCCAGGGACGGACCACGCCTCGATAGCCACGGAAGCCAAGGTGGTGAAGCGTCTGGCAGAGCAGGGCATCAAGAAGCACGACCTGACACGCGAGGAATTCCTCCGTCACGCTTGGCAGTGGACCGAGGAGCACGGCGGCATCATCCTCAAGCAACTGCGTCGCCTTGGTGCCTCATGCGACTGGGATCGCACGGCCTTCACGATGGATGAGGTTCGTTCTGAGAGCGTCATCAAGGTCTTTGTCGACCTCTATCGCAAAGGCTACATCTATCGCGGACTCCGCATGGTCAACTGGGATCCCAAGGCACTGACCGCTCTCTCAGACGAAGAGGTCGTATATAAAGAGGAACACGGACATCTTTATTATCTAAAATATTACGTCGCAGGGCTCACTAGCCTTGAGGACGAGGAGGAGTTGCGTGCGGCCGGCAATGTCATTCATCGAGACGAGCGCGGCTACTATGCCGTTGTGGCCACTACGCGTCCTGAGACAATCATGGGCGATACGGCCATGTGCGTCAACCCCAAGGACCCGAAGAACCAGTGGCTGCGTGGCCGCCGGGTAATCGTGCCGCTCGTCGGGCGTGAGATTCAGGTCATTGAGGACCGCTACGTCGAGATAGAGTTCGGTACGGGCTGTCTGAAGGTGACGCCTGCTCATGACAAGAACGACAACATGCTGGGCAAGACCCACAACCTGGAGACCATCGACATCTTCAATCCTGACGGCACCATCAGCGACCAGTCGACGCTCTACGTCGGCATGGACCGCTTCGACTGCCGCAAGCAGATCGTTAAGGACCTCAAGGAGGCCGGTCTGATGGAGAAGGTGGAGGACTACACCAATAAGGTGGGATATTCGGAGCGCAACCCCGACACCGTCATCGAGCCCCGCCTCTCGCTCCAGTGGTTCCTCCGCATGCAGCATTTTGCTGAAATCGCCCTGCCGCCCGTCTTGAACGGCGAGATGAAGTTCTATCCCCAGAAGTATGTCAATACCTATCGCAACTGGCTTGAGAACATTCAGGACTGGTGCATCTCACGACAGCTTTGGTGGGGCCATCGCATTCCTGCCTATTACTATGCAGAAGAGAAGTTCGTCGTCGCTGAGACAGCTGAGGAAGCCCTTGAACTGGCCCGTAAGGAAAGCGGCAACGACAGCCTGCAACTCTCTGATCTTCATCAGGATGAAGACGCACTTGACACTTGGTTCTCAAGCTGGCTGTGGCCTATCTCCCTGTTCGACGGGATCAACCATCCCGGCAACGAGGAAATCAACTACTATTATCCGACGAGCGATCTTGTCACGGGTCCCGACATCATCTTCTTCTGGGTGGCCCGTATGATCATGGCCGGCGAGGAATACATGGGCAAGTTCCCCTTCAAGAATGTCTATTTCACAGGCATTGTGCGCGATAAGCTCGGACGCAAGATGTCGAAGTCATTAGGCAACTCGCCTGACCCCATCGAGCTCATCGACAAGTATGGCGCCGACGGCGTGCGCATGGGCATGATGCTCTCTGCTCCCGCAGGCAATGACATCCTTTTTGACGAAGCCCTCTGTGAGCAAGGTCGCAATTTCAACAACAAGATTTGGAATGCCTTCCGTCTCGTCAAGGGTTGGCAGGTCGCTGACGAAGTTCCGTCGCAATGTGAATCCATCGCAGCCAAATGGATGGAAGCTAAACTGAAGCAGGCCAACGAGGAACTTAAGGACCATTTCGCAAAATATCGTATCAACGATGCTCTGATGACGGTCTACAAACTCTTCTGGGACGAGTTCTCACAGTGGTATCTTGAGATGGTTAAACCCGCCTATGTCGATGGCTGTCAGCAGCCTATCGCCCGCGAGACCTACAACCAGACGCTTCGCTTCTTCGAGATTCTTCTGAAGATGCTGCATCCCTTTATGCCGTTCATCACTGAGGAATTGTGGCAGGCTCTCTACGATCGTAAGCCGGGCGAGAGCATCATGCGCGACGAGTTGGTTCTGGACGCTCCGAAAGCCGAAGAGTTGCAGCTGATTGCTGATGTCGAGCAGGTGAAGCTGGTCGTGTCAGGCGTACGTACCGTACGTAGTCAGAAGAACATCGCTCCGAAAGAGAAGCTCGAGCTCCACTGTACTCAGCAGAACCGCTACGAGTCATATAACGACGTCATCACCAAGATGGCTAACCTCCAGTCTGTCAGCGTCGTTGATGGCAAGGATGCAACGGCCTCAGCCTTTATGGTGGGCACAGATGAGTTCAGCGTTCCTCTTGGCTCTTTGATTGACATCGATGCCGAGATAGCTAAGCTGGAGAGCCAGTTGCAGCACTTTGAGGGTTTCCTTGCTGGTGTAGTGAAGAAGTTGTCCAATGAGCGTTTCGTCCAGAATGCCCCTGAAGCAGTGGTCAACATGGAGCGCAAGAAGCAGGCCGACTCCGAAGAAAAGATTGCCGCCCTTCGTGAATCTATTGCTGCTTTGAAGGGAGGTAAGTAAAATGGATTGGTTGACTAATCTCTTCGTAAACACGGAGTCAGTGGCTCACATAGCCTTGCTCTATGCCATTGTCATTGCTGTCGGAGTCTATCTCGGCAAGCTGAAGGTGATGGGTATATCGCTTGGCGTCACCTTCGTGCTCTTTGCTGGCATCGTTGCAGGCCACTTCGGATTCACTGCCCCGACGCCGATATTGACGTTCATTCAAGACTTCGGCCTCATCCTCTTTGTCTTCATGATCGGCTTGCAGGTGGGACCGGGCTTCTTTGAGAGCTTCGGAAAAGCCGGCATCAAGCTTAACGGCCTGGCCGCTGCGCTGATCCTGCTCAACATCCTCGTGATGTTCGGATGCTACTACATCTTCTTTGACACCAGCGATGCCATGAACCTGCCAATGATGGTGGGTACGCTCTATGGCGCCGTGACCAATACCCCAGGTCTTGGTGCGGCCAACGAGGCCCTTACGTCACTTTTTGGACAGAGTGCACCTCCCATTGCCTCAGCTTATGCTTGCGCTTATCCGCTTGGTGTGCTTGGCATTATTGGCGGCATTGTCCTTGTGCGCTATATGACGAAGGTGAAACTCGATCGTGAGGAGGCGGAGCTTGAGGCTCAGGCCAATGCCAATCTCAACAAGAAGCCGCACAAGATGCACCTCGAGGTGACCAACAAATATCTTGAAGGCAAGACGCTCCTGCAGGTGCATAACTTCCTGAACCGCGACTTTGTCGTCTCGCGTATGCTGCACGATGGGCATGTGACGATACCCAATCGCGACACAGTATTCCATGAGGGCGATCAGATGAGTATCGTATGTGCAGAAAACGACTATGAAGCTATCGTTGCCTTCATTGGCCCTATCGTTGAAGTAGACTGGGATCATCAGGACCACCCCATGGTGTCGAAGCGTATCCTCGTCACCAACCCCAAATACAACGGCAAAACGCTTGGCGGCATGCACTTCTCCCGTGCCAGTGGCGTCAATGTCACACGTGTCACCCGTCATGGTATGGACATCTTTGCATCGCCAAGCCTCAATCTGCAGGTGGGCGACCGTATCATGGTTGTCGGTCCGGAAGATGCTGTCGAGCGTGTGGCATCACTTATGGGCAACAGCATCAAGCGTCTCGACGCTCCTAACATCGCCACCATCTTTGTCGGCATCACGCTTGGCATCATCTTTGGCTCGCTACCCTTCATACCTGGTATGCCGCTGATGAAGCTGGGTATTGCCGGAGGACCGCTCATAGTGGCCATCCTTATTGGACGCTATGGTTATCGTATCAAGCTCGTCACCTATACTACCACATCTGCCAACATGATGCTACGTGAAATAGGACTTGTGCTCTTCCTCGCCTCAGTGGGCATCAAGGCGGGCGGCAGTTTTGTTGAGACCGTCATGCAGGGCGACGGACTGCTCTACGTGCTGACTGGATTCCTCATCACCGTCATACCTATTCTTATTATAGGGCCCATTGCCAGGATACGGTTTAAGTTCAACTACTTCACACTCGCTGGTATGCTGGCAGGCACGTACACTGATCCTCCTGCCTTGGCCTATGCCAACAGCATATGTTCCAAGGAGGCGCCTGCCGTGGGCTATTCTACAGTCTATCCGCTTGCGATGTTCCTGCGCATTCTGACGGCACAGCTAATCGTTCTTTTCTTCTGTGGATGATGATTGCTATATAAATATACATAAATTAATAATACACGCAAAGCAAAATGAACAAGTTAAGACTTCTGCTCGGAGCAGCGTTGATGGTTTCATCGACGGCGAACGTACTTGGCCAAGGAGCTAGGAACATCGTCATCAGTGAGGTCCTGACCAACAACACCCAGAGCATTGTCGATGAGTTCGGACAGCGAGAGGCTTGGATTGAACTTGAGAACACATCCTTCACCACTTACAACGTCCGTGGCATGTACATCACCACTGACCGCTCTGTTCTCGACAAGTCGCTCTCTGCACCAGAACGAATCTCGCGCATGAGTATCATCCCAAGTGGCGATGATCGTACTGCGATGGGGGCGCGCAAGCACCTGATTCTTTTCTGCAACTCTAATCCCCAGCAGGGCAAGTTGCACCTCTCGGTTGAGGTTCCCATGTCGGAGCCTGTGTGGATCGCTCTTTACAATGGCAACGGTGTTGAACTTATCGACTCTGTGTCCGTCCCTGCACTCAACGCCGACGAGTCGTGGGCTCGTGGCGGCAAGGTCTGGTCAGTCAAGTCGGCCGACAACGTTACTCCCGGCATTGAGAACTTCATCAAGGCTGACGAGACAAAGGTTGAGAAGTTTAAACGCGAAGACCCTCATGGCTTTGCAATGGCCATCATGGCAATGGGCATCGTTTTCTCCTGCCTGGCTCTACTTTGGATATTCTTCACCATCTTTGGAAACGTGATGCGAAAGATTGAAAGTTCAAAGAATAAGCAGCCGATGAAGCCTATTACCAAGACAGTAGAGAAAACGGCTGAGCTTGGCCACAAAACCAGTAATATCCTGCAGGAGGGGCTCAGCAAGAAGGGCATCGACATGGAGCTCTATTTGGCCGTTATTGGCATGGCCCTGAAACAATATGAAGACGATGTGCACGACGTGGAAAGCGGAGTCATCACCATCATGTCTAAGGACACGGACTGGGATGATGAGTATTCCCAGATGACGCACTTCCATGAGGCCAAGCGTCCTTCCGATCATTCCGCTCCTCATATTCCAACAACCCCTGAACTCCATTAAATCTCAGATAAGACATGAATACTTACAAATACAAAGTGAACGGCGACGACTATGTAGTCGAAATTGCCGACGTAGAAGGCCGTATAGCCAAAGTGAACGTCAACGGCATCTCCTTTGAACTGGAGATGGAAAAGCCTATCAATGTGGCTAAGCACCCATCACTGGCCAAGCACCGCATCCAGGCAGCACAGCAGGCTGCCCCAGTGGCCGCTGCGCCTGTTGCACCTGTAGCACAGCCCGCTCCACAACCAGCAGTTCCTGCAGGAGCAGGTATGCCTGTGAAAGCTCCATTGCCTGGCACGATCACCGACATAAAGGTGACCGTCGGCCAGCAGGTTGCTCAGGGAGACGTGCTCCTCATTCTCGAGGCTATGAAGATGCAGAACAATATTGAGGCTGAGCAGGGCGGAAAGGTGACCTCCATTGTCGTGAAACCAGGCGACACCGTCATGGAAGGTGCTGTTCTGATGACTATTGGTTGAACCCTGATTTTCCGCTTAGCACAAGCATAAATGCATAATTCATAATTCAGAGTTATCCTATGTGGACTTTTATTGTTGAAAACTTCCAGGAGTTCCTCACCTATACAGGCTTTGCTAATGCCGAGGTGGGCAACCTTATTATGATTCTTGTAGGAGCGTTGTTCATCTACCTCGCCATCAAGAAAGACTTTGAACCCCTGCTGCTCGTGCCAATCGGGTTGGGCATCATTCTCGGCAACATTCCCTTCCGTGCCGACGCAGGCTTGGAAATAGGCCTCTATGAGGACAATTCGGTGTTGAATATATTCTATCAGGGTGTGCGTCAGGGATGGTATCCGCCTCTTATCTTCCTGGGAATTGGTGCAATGACCGACTTTACGGCCCTGCTCGCCAACCCCAAGCTGGTACTTATTGGTGCTGCTGCTCAGTTTGGCATCTTTGGTGCCTACATGTTCGCTCTCGCCATCGGATTCGAGCCTAATCAGGCAGCAGGCATTGCCATCATCGGTGGTGCAGACGGTCCTACGGCTATTTTCCTTTCCTCGAAACTGGCCCCCAACCTGATGGGAGCTATCGCCGTGTGTGCCTATAGCTACATGGCTCTGGTACCGCTGATTCAGCCACCCCTCATGCGCCTGCTCACTACTAAGAAAGAGCGAGTCATCAAGATGAAGCCCGGTCGTGAGGTATCTCAGACAGAGCGTATTCTCTTCCCCATCATCGGATTGCTCATGACTACGTTTATCGTACCCTCGGGCCTGCCTCTGCTGGGAATGCTTTTCTTCGGCAATCTGTTGAAAGAGAGCGGTAAGACAACACGTCTGGCCAAAACGGCCGGTGCAGCTCTGAACGATATTGTGGTGATGCTGCTCGGACTAACGGTAGGTTGTTCAACTCAGGCATCAGAGTTCCTCACATGGAACACGGTCTTCATTTTTGTCATCGGTGCAGCTGCATTTGCCATAGCAACGATGAGCGGCGTGCTGTTCGTTAAGCTGATGAATCTGTTCCTTCCAGAAGGCAAGAAACTCAATCCTCTGATTGGTAATGCCGGTGTGAGCGCAGTTCCCATGTCGGCACGCATTTCAAACAATCTGGGACTTGAGTACGACCGCCACAACTTCCTCTTGATGCATGCTATGGGACCCAATGTGGCTGGTGTGATAGGTTCTGCTGTGGCCGCTGGCGCACTGTTGGGATTCCTGTCTTGATGATGACTTAAGAATTGTCAATTGAGAAGCAGTTTCTCATACGTCGCCATAGGGCTCTTGTTGCTGGGATGCACCCAGCGGCAAGAGCCTGTTTCGCCTCCGTGGGTCAGCCAGGAGGACACGCTCACTACGGACGAGTTCGATCTGACACAGATAGAACAGGCTGGCGAACTGATTGCCGTGACGCTGTCCGGACCTGAGACCTATTATGAATTCCGTGGGCGCCAGTTGGGACTCCACTATCTGCTCTGCGAACAGTTCGCACGTCATCTTGGCGTGAAGCTGCGTATAGAGACATGTCGTGACACTGTAGAGCTTCTTAGCCGATTAGCTGATGGCGATGTTGACCTGGCTGCCATCGACTTTTCTCACGACTCATTATCGCCAGGCTGGCTTCTCGGGGCAAATAAGCCAGAACTAAGTGAAGCACTCACATCATGGTATGAGCCCTCGATGTTGTCTTCGACACAACAACTGGAAAAGCAACTTCTCAGCCAGCCTCGTGTGCATCGCCGCATTTTTGCACCTATGCTCTCCAGCGGCGTTATATCTCGCTATGATGCACTGTTCAAACTCTACAGCAAACGTATCGGATGGGATTGGCGTCTCTTAGCTGCTCAGTGTTATCAGGAGTCAACCTTTGACCCCAACGCCCGTTCTTGGGCAGGTGCACAGGGGTTGATGCAAATTATGCCACAGACGGCCGACCATCTTGGCTTGGCTCGCACTGATCTCAACAAGCCGGAACCCAACATTGAAGCAGCGGTCCGTTATCTGAAGGAACTGGATCGTGAGTTCTCTGGGATTCGCGATAGGCAAGAACGACAGAATCTGATGCTGGCAGCCTACAATGGTGGCATTCACCACGTCCGCGATGCCATGAGGTTGGCCGAGCGCGATGGCTTCAACCCCAATCGTTGGACTGACGTGCGCACCTACATACTTCGCCTTGCAGAACCAAAGTATTATCAAGACACCTTGGTGCATTATGGCTATATGCGCGGCAGTGAGACTGCCGACTATGTCGACAAGATTCGTCAACGCTACCAGCAATATCGTAAGAAAGTAAGACCATAAGATGATTCGAATCACAGTGACAAACCACCAATCGCTCATAGCCGACAGTGGCAGCACCAAAACCGACTGGGCTCTCATCAACTCAGCATCCGATGCCTCCGTACGGCGTCTGACCACTCAGGGGCTCAACCCTTTCCATCAGGATGCTTCCAGTATCCGTCGTATTCTGACCGAAGAACTTCTGCCACAACTTGATCAAGTCGGGAGTATTGAGCGCATCCGTTTCTATGGAAGTGGCGTCCGGCCAGAACAGCAGAGCAAGATGGAAAATCTTCTGAGCCAGTTGTTCCCTTCAGCAACAGATGTTCAGGCACGTGGCGACCTGTTGGGAGCTGCCCGTGCCCTCTACGGAAGCGAGACGGGTATTGCATGCATTCTCGGAACAGGGGCCAACAGTTGTGTCTATGATGGACATGAAATAGTGGCCAATACTCCTCCCTTAGGCTACATCCTCGGCGATGAGGGCAGCGGAGCCGTCTTGGGACGCCATTTCCTGAATGCTCTCTATAAGGGCCGGCTGGAGAAAGCTCTTCGTGAATCTTTCGAGCAATGGGCTGGGATGACAATGGATCAAATTATTACTCGAGTTTATCGACAGCCTCTGGCGAACAGATGGCTGGCATCCCTTTCCGTTTACATTCATTCCCATTTGGATACACCATCAGTCGAATCATTGGTCATTGACAACTTCAGGGATTTTATCCGTCACAACATCATTCCCTACGGACGTAACGACCTGCCACTAAGAGCAGTAGGAAGCATCGCTTTCCACTATCAGAAGCAACTCGACATTGCTGCCAGGGAAGAAGGCTTGAGTCTCGACATGGTGATGCGGAGCCCGATTGACGGACTCATCAGTGCCGAACTCCGTCGCTTCGTGTGAGATGTATGGTTCATTTTACATTGGCTCCTAAAAAGTATTTCTAAAAAACACAGATAAGGCTCAAGAAGTTTTTGGAAGATTTTTCGCAAAAGCGTTTGTCATTTGGAAAATTATTGCTACCTTTGCACACGGACAAACGAAATCTAAAAATAATACTTAAATACATTATTAGCTTATGTCACAAATTAAAGGACGCATTTCTCAGATTATCGGTCCCGTCATTGACGTCTACTTCGATGTAGAAGGACTTGATGCAGAGAAAGTGCTGCCAAAAATTCATGAGGCTCTTCGGATTGACCGTGGCGACGGGCGCGAACTGATTGTCGAGGTGCAGCAACACATCGGCGAAGACACAGTGCGATGTGTGGCTATGGACAACACCGACGGACTTCATCGTGGTCTTGAGGCCATTCCCGTGGGCTCGCCCATTCTGATGCCTTCTGGCGATCAGATTAAGGGCCGCATGCTCAATGTGATAGGTCAGCCTATCGACGGTATGAAACAACTCAACATGGAGGGTGCCTATCCCATCCACCGCGAGGCTCCGACTTTCGAAGAGCTCTCGACGAAGAAGGAGATATTGGCTACAGGCATTAAGGTCATCGACCTGCTTGAACCCTACATGAAGGGTGGTAAGATCGGACTTTTCGGCGGTGCAGGCGTGGGCAAGACGGTGCTTATTATGGAGCTCATCAACAACATTGCCAAGGGGCATAACGGCTTCTCTGTCTTCGCAGGCGTAGGAGAGCGTACGCGTGAGGGCAACGACCTGATCCGTGAGATGATTGAATCGGGCGTCATCCGCTACGGCGAAAAATTCCGGAAGGCCATGGACGAAGGCAAATGGGATCTCTCGCTCGTTGACCCCGAGGAGCTTAAGAAGAGTCAGGCTACGCTGGTCTACGGCCAGATGAACGAGCCGCCCGGTGCACGTGCCTCGGTGGCTTTGAGCGGTCTGACTGTTGCTGAGGGCTTCCGCGACGGTGGCGGCAAAGACGGGGGTGCTGCCGATATCCTGTTCTTTATCGATAACATCTTCCGATTCACCCAGGCCGGATCAGAGGTGTCAGCTCTTCTGGGACGTATGCCTTCAGCCGTGGGTTATCAGCCGACGCTGGCCAGCGAGATGGGTGCAATGCAGGAAAGAATTACTTCAACGAAGAAAGGATCAATCACCTCTGTGCAAGCCGTTTACGTGCCTGCTGACGACCTGACAGACCCGGCACCTGCCACGACCTTCACCCACCTCGATGCCACAACCGTGCTCGACCGTAAGATTGCCGAGTTGGGCATCTATCCCGCCGTCGACCCGCTGGGATCCACATCACGTATCCTTGACCCGCTCATCGTCGGCAAGGACCACTATGACTGCGCACAAAGAGTGAAGGAGATTCTACAGCGCTACAAAGAGTTGCAGGATATCATTGCCATCCTCGGTATGGACGAGCTCTCTGATGAGGACAAGCTGACCGTCAACCGCGCACGCCGCGTCCAGCGATTCCTCTCACAACCGTTCGCCGTGGCATCACAGTTTACGGGCCTGCCTGGCGTGATGGTGCCTATCGAGGACACAATCAAAGGTTTCAATGCCATTCTCGACGGCGAGGTCGACGACCTTCCCGAGCAGGCCTTCCTCAATGTCGGAACTATCGACGATGCCCGTGAGAAGGCCAAGAGGCTCTTAGAGGCCGCAAAAGGATAATAGACTATGCTGAAACTGAAGATTGTATCGCCCGAAAGGGTGGAGTTCGAAGGCGAGGCCGAGAGTGTGCTGGTGCCAGGCACCCAAGGTCAGTTTGAAATTCTCAATGACCATGCACCCATCATTTCAACCTTGCAGAAAGGCTATGTGGAGTATGGCGTGAAGGGAGTGAAGGAGCGTCTGGACATCCTTGGCGGCTTTGTTGAGGTGCAACAGAATGTTGTCTCGCTCTGCGTGGAAATCAACGACTGACGGAAGCAAAGGACGTGATGACGAACATTGACAGAACCTGCGCAACATATAAAAAGATTGCATCGGGACTGCTTGTCGCACTCACATTTGCGGGTGCTGTGCTGAGTCTTATGACTGGAGCCGGCTTGGGATGGATGCTGATAGTCTCAGTCGTATTTCATGCCTTCTGCTCCCTCGCCTACATCACAGGTTGGCGGGCTTTGGCACGACGTTCACCTGAGACACTGCCCAAATACTACCTCGCAGGGTCGGCATTCCGTCTCATGGCAGCAGCAATAGTACTGCTTGTCGTCTGCGTACTGAAGCGAGCCGACATTGATGCTATCCGATGGTTCACCATCGTGTTCATCGTCTATTACCTCGTCATGCTCATTTTCGATGCAATATTCTTTGCAAAAGTAAGTAAAAATAAGAGTATCCAATGAAACAAACAAACAACCGACGCAGTCGTCTGAAGACACTACTCGTGCTGGCTTTAATGTTGCTCGCAGCTCCTGCGCTTCACGCCCAAGAGGCTGAGGCAAAGGGAGAAGAGGGCGGCATTAACCTGAAGGAGATCTTGTTCGGACATGTGCAGGATTCCTATCAGTGGCATGTCACCGACTTCGGTGGCCACCCACTGATTATCCCACTGCCCATGATTTTCTATTCCCAGCAGAGCGGATTCCATGCCTACTGCTCGTCGCAGTTTGCCCATGAGCCTAATGCTGAACTGCTGCGTGAAGGACCAGACGGATTCTTCATCCAAGGTGCAGAGGACGAAAAGGGACGTATCGTGGAGATGGTCGAAGGCCAGTTACAGCCAGTCTGTCTGGACATATCTATCACCAAGACGGTGATGATCCTCTTCATCAATGCCCTGTTGCTACTTGCATGCATCCTGACGGCAGCCCGCTGGTGCAAGAATCACAAGATCGACGACCCTGCTCCGAAGGGATTTGTCGGACTAGTCCACATGTTTGTCATGTCTGTCTATAATGATATGATAAAGCAGCCACTCGGCGAGGAGGCACCGAAGTATGCCCCCTACCTGTTGACGTGCTTCTTCTTTATCTTTATTACTAACCTGATGGGTGTCGTACCGTTCCCTCCGGGAGGCGGCAACCTGACGGGCAATATAACATGTACGATGTTCCTGGCCCTCTGCACTTTCCTCATCGTCAATGTGACTGGGACGCGGGCTTACTGGAAGGAAATTTTCTGGGGTGACGTGCCCTGGTGGCTCAAGGTGCCTGTGCCCTTGATGCCTTTCATCGAGTTCTTCGGCATCTTCACCAAGCCCATCGCCCTAATGATCCGACTCTTTGCCAACATGCTGGCCGGTCATGTCATCGCAATCTCCCTCTCGTGCATCATCTTCATCATGTTCGCTCTGGGCGGCGTGATGGGCAATGTGCTGGGTGGCGTGATGACCCCTGTGAGCGTCTTCCTTAGTATCTTCATGATGCTGCTCGAGGTGCTTGTGTGCTACATCCAGGCTATGGTATTCACCATGCTCTCAGCTGTCTTCATCTCTATGTCGCACGTCAAGGCACATCACGCATAAGTGAAGAACGAATAGTGAGAATTTAAGAATTAAAATATTAACAATTAAAAAACTTTAAAGATTATGATTTCATTATTATTAGCAGCAGACGCACTCGCTAAGCTCGGTGCAACTGTAGGTGGTGGTTTTGCAGTTATCGGTGCAGGTATCGGCATCGGTCGTATTGGTGGTTCAGCCATGGACGCTATGGCACGTCAGCCCGAAAAGATGGGTGGTCTGCAGTCGTCGATGATCTTGGCAGCTGCCCTCGTAGAGGGTGCCACGTTCCTGGCACTGGTGATCTCTATCCTTGCCCTTTTCGTCTAAGAAAAGAGACGAAAGGGTAGGGGACACTCAATCTTTTATTAACGATAAGAAGACCAGTTTATGTCATTAATCACACCTGACTTTGGACTCTTCTTCTGGATGACCGTCGTCTTCCTCATCGTCCTGTTCATCCTGTGGAAGTATGGCTTCCCGGTGATTGTGAAGATGGTGAACGACCGCGAGGCCTTCATAAACGAGTCTCTGCGCAAGGCGCATGAGGCTAACGAGCGACTGGCCAACATACAGAGAGAAGGTGAATCCATCCTTCAGGAGGCTCGCGAGAAGCAGGCTCAGATATTGAAAGAGGCTGCCCAGACGCGCGACGCTATCGTAGAGAAAGCACAGGACAAGGCCCGCGAGGAGGGTGCCCGTTTGCTCAGTGATGCCCGTCAGGCCATTGAACAAGAGAAGGCGGCCGCCATTGCCGACATCCGTCGCCAAGTAGCTACGCTGAGCGTCGAGATAGCCGAGAAGGTGCTGCGTCAGAACCTCCAGGACGACAAGGCACAGATGGATTTGATTGACCGTATGCTGGATGAAGCTTCTGCTAACAAGTAATTAACCGGGAAGCGTATGGATATAGGAGTCATTTCGGTGAGATATGCGCGGGCGCTGCTTAAGAGCGCGTCCGACGCTTGCATCGAGGATGCCGTATACGATCAGATGATGCTCTTGGCAGAGAGCTACATCGAGGTGCCTACGCTCCGCCAGACGATAGACAACCCGATGCTCTCGAAGGACAAGAAGGAGATGCTCCTGCTCACCGCAGTCGGCGGCGAGCAAGCCTCTCCCCTGACAAAAGCCTTCGTTGCCTTAGTGTTGCGTGAGGATCGTGAGAGTATGATCCAGTTCATGGCCAATTCTTACGTCACGCTCTATCGCAAGCAGAAGAATATCATCCGTGGAAAGCTGACCACCGCCGTGGCCGTGTCGCCGCAGATGGAGCAAAAGATGCGCCAAATGGTGGAAAGCAAGACTCAAGGTACTGTGGAGTTTGAGACAGAGGTCAACCCCGACATTATCGGCGGTTTCATTCTCGAATACGACACGTTCCGCATGGACGCCAGTGTGAAGTCGAAGCTCAACAATATTCTTAACACACTAAAAAAGTAAACATCAATGTCAGATAAAATTAAACCAAGCGAAGTCAGCCAGGTGCTGCTCGACCAGCTCAAGGGTATCTCCAGCGGCGAACAGTTCGACGAAGTGGGGACCGTCCTACAGGTCAGCGACGGCGTAGCCCGCATCTACGGCCTTCGCAATGCCGAGGCCAACGAGCTTCTAGAGTTCGAGAACGGCACGATGGCCATCGTGATGAACCTCGAGGAGGATAACGTCGGATGCGTCCTGCTGGGCCAGACGTCGGGCATCAAGGAGGGCATGGTCGTCAAGCGTACGCGCCGTATCGCCTCCATCCGCGTCAACGACAACATGCTCGGACGTGTCATCAATCCCCTCGGACAGGCCATCGACGGCAAGGGCGAGATTGACCTCAAGGAATCATTCGAGATGCCGCTCGACCGCAAGGCCCCTGGCGTCATCTACCGTCAGCCCGTGAAGGAGCCGCTCCAGACAGGCCTCAAGGCTATCGACTCGATGATTCCCATCGGCCGCGGCCAGCGTGAGCTCATCATTGGTGACCGCCAGACGGGTAAGACCGCCATCGCCGTCGACACCATCATCAACCAGAAGAGTTTCTATGAGGCTGGCAAGCCCGTCTATTGTATCTACGTCGCCATCGGCCAGAAGGCATCCACCGTAGCAGCCCTCGTCCAGAACCTGAAGGAGCACGGTGCACTGCCTTACACCATCATCGTAGCCGCCACGGCTGCCGATCCCGCAGCCATGCAGTATTATGCCCCCTTCGCCGGTGCTGCCATCGGTGAGTACTTCCGTGATCGTGGACTGCCCGCACTCGTTGTCTACGACGACCTGTCTAAGCAGGCTGTCGCCTATCGAGAAGTGTCGCTGATTCTGCGCCGTCCCTCGGGCCGCGAGGCCTATCCTGGCGACGTGTTCTATCTCCACTCACGTCTTCTGGAGCGTGCAGCCAAGATGAACGAGCAGCAGGAAGTGGCCGAACAGATGAACGACCTGCCCGAGTGCATGAAAGGACATGTACGTGGTGGCGGTTCTCTGACGGCTCTGCCTATCATCGAAACGCAAGCAGGCGACGTGTCGGCCTACATCCCGACTAACGTCATCTCCATCACAGACGGACAGATATTCCTCGAGAGCGACCTCTTCAACCAGGGCTTCCGCCCCGCCATCAACGTCGGTATCTCCGTCTCGCGTGTCGGTGGCTCGGCACAGATAAAGTCGATGAAGAAAGTGGCCGGAACGCTGAAGATTGACCAGGCACAGTATCGTGAGCTCGAGGCCTTCTCGAAGTTCTCCAGCGACATGGATGCTGTCACGGCTATGACCCTCGACCGCGGTCGCAAGAACAACCAGCTGCTCATCCAGCCACAGTATAGCCCCATGCCTGTCGGCGAACAGGTGGCCATTCTCTACTGTGGCGTCCACGGACTGATGCGCGACGTGCCCATCGACAAGGTGCGCCAGTGTCAAGATCAGTTCCTCGAGAAGTTGCGTTCCACCAAGCCCGAGGTTATTGAGACCCTCGGTAGCGGCAAAATCGACGACGAGACCACGCAGAAGATTGAGGCCACAATGGCCGACATCGCCGCAACATTTAAAGCCTAACCGCCTATGCCATCATTAAAGGAGATTAAAGGACGTATAGCTTCAGTCAACTCGACGCGTAAGATTACTTCCGCCATGAAGATGGTGGCCAGTTCGAAGTTGCACCACGCACAGGTGGCCATCCAGAACATGCTGCCCTACGAGACGCTGCTGGAGCACATCCTCAAGTCGTTCCTTGCAGCCGAGGCAGAGGCACAGACGATCTATGATCAGGAGCGCCCCGTCAAGCGCGTCGCACTCGTTGTCTATTCCTCCAACTCGTCACTTTGCGGTGGTTTCAATGCCAACGTTATCCGACTGATGATGCAGTCCGTCAAGGCCTATGCCGACGAGTTGGGACTGGAGAACGTCGAGATTTATCCCGTAGGCCGCAAGGTGGCCGAGAAAGCTCGCAAGCTGGGCTATCTGGTCAAGGGCGACGGTTCGGCCATGGTCGACAAGCCTAACGTGCACGACTGCATCAACCTGGCGATGGAGCTTGGGCGTCGCTTTGCCAGCGGCGAGATCGATCGCGTGGAGCTGATATACCATCACTTCAAGAGTGCCGGCAGTCAGATCCTGACACGCAAGACCTTCCTCCCCATCGATGTGGAGAGCGAGCTGGAGCGCGATCATGAGCGCGACCTCACGACCAACATTGCCACGAGGAAGTCGCAGGAATATCAGAAGAAGAACCAGCGCACGCGCCAGACCGTCGGTCAGGAGCAGGAAGTCGTGCCCCTCAACGATAACTTTATCGTGGAGCCCGACATGAACACTGTCCTTTCCCAGCTCATGCCCAAGCTGGCCCATCTGATGCTCTATACAGCCCTGCTCGACAGTGTTGCCTCCGAACATGCTGCCCGCATGGTGGCCATGCAGACGGCTACCGACAATGCCGACGAATTGTTGCGCCAGCTCAACCTGCAGTACAACAAGAGTCGACAGCAGGCCATCACGAGCGAGCTCCTCGACATCGTTGGCGGTTCCGTCAATAATTAGTTTGCGCGGCTATTTCCCGTCATTATTTACATCAAGCTGGCGTATCAAATGAGATATGCCAGCTTCTTGTTTCTGCGAAGCGGAACCTTTCCGTCAGAAAGCAGAAGTCCCTGCTCGCCGTCAGGCGGAGCAGGGACTCTGTTGTTTGTTTGGAATAAGTTTTGTTTGTAAGTGCGTGTGTTAGGCTTCAGCGTTAGGAATAACTGAAACGACGCTCTTGTCGCGCTTTCCCTTATGGAAATTCACGGTGCCGTCAACGAGGGCATAGAGCGTGTCGTCCTTACCGATACCAACGTTGTTGCCGGGGTTGTGGTGAGTACCGCGCTGGCGAACGATGATGTTGCCGGCGACGCACTGCTGACCGCCCCAGATTTTCACGCCAAGTCGCTGAGCTGCGCTCTCACGACCGTTCTTCGAACTACCTACACCTTTTTTATGTGCCATAATGTGGGTCCTCCTTTAAGCGATTACTTGTTTGACTTCAACCTGAGTGAACTGTTCGCGGTGGCCGTTCTTCTTGCGAGAGTCCTTGCGACGCTTCATCTTGAAGACAATCACCTTGTCGCCCTTCACGAGCGGGTTCACTACTTCAACTACTACCTTTGCACCTTCTACGGTGGGTGCACCTACCTTGACGGCGCCGTCTGCATCAATGAGCAGCACCTTGTCAAATTCAACAGTCTTGCCGGCTTCCACGTCCTTGATGTGGTGGACGAAGAGCTTCTTGCCCTCTTCGGCCTTGAACTGCTGACCCTGGATTTCTACAATTGCGTACATTGCTTTTGTTTATTTGTATTTTAGGGGTTTTTCCGCAAGGCGGCACGCGTTCGCGCACACTTCACCCAGCCTCCACGGACTCAATTCGGGGTGCAAAGTTACAAAAAATACTGCATATAATGGCTTAATCCCTTGTTACTTGTGGTTATTCTTAATATTATTTAACCTTTTATCATTTCTTTGGCTATCCCTATGTCGACAAAAAAGATTATCTTTGCACTCGCTAAGAATAAAACAAACTCAATCACTAACAAGGTATGAATCGTTCTCTGAAACTGATCATCGCTGCTGGCGTTGCCATGATGACTTTCACGTCAGTGCAGGGAAAGCTTGGCGACACCGTCGGCTGGGATCAGCAAAGTCTGATTATTGGCGGCCATAGGGTCGTCCCCGTGATGGGCGAGGTGCACTACAGTCGTCTGCCCGCTGACGAGTGGGCATCGGCAGTGAGGAACATGAAGTCAGGCGGGGTGACCATCCTGGCCACCTATGTGTTCTGGAATCACATCGAGGAGCAGGAAGGCATCTACCGTTGGGACGGCCAGCGCGACTTGCGACGCTTCCTTGAGACCTGTCGTGACGAGCAGATGCCCGTTGTCCTGCGCATCGGCCCGTTCTGTCACGGCGAGGTGCGCAATGGCGGCATCCCCGACTGGGTGTTTCAGAAGGGCTGTAAGATGCGTTCGCAGGACCCGGCGTTCCTGGCGTGCGTCGAGCGTCTCTATCGCCAGATTTATTCTCAGGTCATGGGGCTCCAGTGGAAAGACGGCGGCCCCATTATCGCTTGTCAGTTCGACAATGAATATCGCGGGTCGGGCGACTATCTGATGGCCTTGAAACGCATGGCCTTGACCATTGGTTTCGACCTGCCTTTCTACACCCGCACGGGGTGGCCTGAGCTCTCGAAGCCTGTGCCTTTCGGCGAGCTGCTGCCCCTCTATGGTGACTATGCTGACGGCTTCTGGGAGAAGTCGACGGCTGAAACGGCCGGTAATTATTATAAGGCCTTCAACTTCAAGGCCTTCCGCTCCTCAACCGCCATTGGCACCGACCTGCTCGGCCAGCAGCAAGAGCGCATCGGCGAAGGCGACGAAGCCTATCCCTACTTCACCTGCGAGCTGGGTGGAGGCATGGCCACGGCCTATCATCGCCGCCCCTACGTCTATCCGGAAGATGCCTATTCGATGGCACTGGTCAAGCTGGGCTCCGGCAGCAATCTGCTGGGCTATTACATGTATCATGGTGGCACTAATCCTGAGAGCATGACCGGCATCACCCTGAATGAGACCCAACGCACCCCCGGCACGGCCAACAACGACCTGCCTGTCAAGACCTACGACTTTCAGGCACCCTTGGGCGAGTTTGGTCAGACGTGGCCGCAATATTATACGCTGCGCCCGCTCCATCTCTTCATGAGCGATTTTGGCGAGCAGCTCGCCCCGATGGCGGCTTCCTTCCCTGCTTCGCAGGATCTCAAGAAGGGCGAGGACACGGGGCTGCGCTGGGCCGTCAGGTCAGCCGGCGACAGTGGTTTCATCTTCATCAACAACTACGAGCGTCTGCAAAACCTTACCGCCAAGAAGGGCGTCCGGCTGAGTGCCTGCGGCGTGACGCTGCCCCCGCTCACGATTCCCTCCGGCTGCATGGCTATCCTGCCTGTCAATATCGAGGGCATGCGCTATGCCACGGCTCAGCTGGTGGCCAAGCGCGATGGGAAAATCTATATGATGCAAATCAAAGGGCTGCCCACCGTCATCTGCCTGCAGAATGGGAAGACACTCAAGAACTTGCGTCCGAAGGGCACGTCGCAACCCGTCTATGACAACATCTACCTGCTTTCGCAGGAGGAGGCCGAGCATCTCTTCCTGCCCTCATGCACTCATGAAGACATCGGCTTCGCGACCACCGTCACCAAGCTCCGCGAACCTGGTCCTCTGCGACAGATTGTCAAGGGGCCGGCTAAGGTGGCTGAGGCCCCCGGCGAGGCAGACTGGGAGCAGGCCGCTGTCTATCAGATCAGCTTCCCTGAGCAGGCCGTCAGCCAGTGGCACCGCCTGCTGCGCATCGATTATCGTGGCGACTGTGCCCGGCTCTACTGCGACGGCCGCCTCATCGCCGACCACTTCCAGTATGGTCGCCCCATGCTCTATGGCCTCTGGCGTCTGCCCAAGGGCACCACGCGCCTCGAGCTCCGCATCCTGCCCATGCAGCCCGATGCCCCTGTCTATCTGCCACGCGAAGCCGACCGTACGGCTGGCGAGGGCGTGAAGCGGGTTGAAATCACATACGAAGGACTATTGCAAGACAAATGAAGAACTACTGCTTCAGCTATATGAAACGACACCTTATTATATTATTATTATCATGCCTCCTTTTGCCCTCAGCCCTCCCGGCTCAGGACATCATCTCGCTGGCCGGCTCATGGCAGCTGGCCGTGGCCGACTCCACACGTTATGACGACTATGCGATGCTGCCGGGCTCGATGCTGACCAACGGCAAGGGCGACCCTGTCAGCACTGCCACTCAGTGGACGGGCTCGCTCTACGACTCCAGCTACTACTTCAATCCCTACATGGCCCCGTATCGCGTCGAAGGCAAGATGAAGTTCCCCTTCTTCCTGACCCCTGAGCGCCACTATGTCGGGGCGGCGTGGTATCGGCGTCGCGTCTACGTGCCCAAGGACTGGAAGCGTCGTCGCATCATGCTCTTCCTGGAGCGACCCCACATCGAGACCACCGTCTACGTCAACGGGCGCGACGCCGGCCATCAGATGTCGCTCTCAACCCCGCACGTCTATGATGTCAGCAAGCTCATCCGCCCCGGACGTCAGAACGAGATAGCCATCCGCGTCTACAACGGCATCGAGAACGTCTGCGTAGGCCAGGACTCCCATTCCGTCACCGACCAGACGCAGGGCAACTGGAACGGCATCGTCGGCCGACTGGAGCTGCAGTCACATTCTCGCCACATCAACATCCGTCAGGTGCGCGTCTATCCCGACCTGCCCAACCGTCAGGCCGTCGTCAAGGTCAGTCTTGAGAACCACGTCAACCTCGGCATGTCTGTCCATTTCATGCAGGTCTATGAGTATGGCCTTGAATACACCCTCGAGGAGATTTCTCCCAAAGGCGAGCATGCCGTCAAGGGACACTGGCGCCATGAACTCAAAGGGGAGGAGATGGAGTTCACAATCCCGATGGACAAGTTTCAGCTGTGGGATGAGTTCACGCCCGTCTTCTATCGGCTGACCATCTATGCCGGCGAGGATTCCTATACGACGACCTTCGGCTTCCGCGACATCCGCGTCCAGGGCCGACAGTTCATGGTCAACGGCCGGCCCACGTTCATCCGCGGCACCGTCGAGAACTGCTGCTTCCCCGAGACAGGCTTCGCTCCGATGGACACGACCGAGTGGATGCGCATCTTCCGCAAATGCAAGGAGTATGGGCTCAACATGGTGCGCTTCCATAGCTATTGCCCGCCCGAGGCGGCCTTCGAGGCTGCCGACCGCATCGGCATCTATCTCCAGCCCGAGGGCCCCAGCTGGCCCAATCACGGCGTGAAGCTGCGCCGGGGGATGAAGATCGACGAATACCTGCTGGCCGAGTCGAAGCGCATTGTCGACACCTATGGCAACCACCCCTCCTTCGTCATGATGGCCGCAGGCAATGAGCCGGCCGGCGATTGGGTCAGCTATTGTCGCGACTGGGTGAAGGAGATGCATGCCTACGACTCCACCAAGGTCTATTGCGGCGCCTCCGTCGGGGGCGGATGGGCATGGGATGACGGCTCGGAATATCACGTGAAGGGCGGCGCCCGCGGCCTCGACTGGGACCGGCATGCCCCCTCGTCGGACGACGACTACTATGCCCAGATTGAGTTCCCCCGCAACTATAAGGACACCGTGCCCTGCCAGTCGCCCATCCTCGCTCACGAGCAGGGCCAGTGGTGCGCCTTCCCTGACTTCAGCGAGATTTCCCAGTACACGGGCGTCTACAAAGCTGCCAACTTCGAGATCTTCCGCGACCTGCTCCGCGACCACGGGATGGCCGCCATGGCCCGACCTTTCCTCATGGCCAGCGGACGCCTGCAGACCCTCTGCTACAAGTACGAGATAGAGCGCAACCTGCGCACCCCGGACTATGCCGGATTCCAGCTCCTGGCTCTCAATGACTACAGCGGACAGGGGACGGCCCTCGTCGGACCCCTCAACGTCTTCTGGCGCGAGAAGGGCTACGTCAAAAGCCGTGAGTGGCGCGAGTTCTGCTCACCCCTCGTCGTGCTGGCCCGATTCCCCAAGTTCGTCTATACTGACAACGAGACGCTCAGCGTGCCCTTGGAGATGATGAACGCCTTCTACGGACACCTGAAGGACTGCACGACGACCTGGCAGATCTGGCGCGACGACTCGTTGCTCGTGTGCGAGGACACGCTCTCAACGGTCGACGTGCCCATCGGCAAGAACCATCCGCTCGGCACCGTCGTCTTCGACCTGGCCGGCATACGCCAGCCAGCCAAGCTGACGCTCGTCGTCGGCAACATCGTGCGCAACCACTGGGACTTCTGGGTCTATCCCGCCAATCTTGCTGACGAGCCGGAGCCCGGGGCCGACGAACTATATATTGCTGACACGCTCGACCAGCGGGCCATCGAGGTGCTGCAGGGTGGGGGACGCGTGCTCCTCACCGCCGCCGGACGCGTCACGCTGGGCAGCGATGTCCGCCAGAGCTATCTGCCCGTCTTCTGGAACACGTCGTGGTTCAAGATGAGGCCGCCTCACACGACGGGCGCCTACATCCATCGCGACCACCCCCTCTTCCGCCACGGATTCCCCACCGACGACTGGTCGAACCTCAACTGGTGGGAGCTCCTCAACAAGGCTCAGGTGATGAATCTGATGCACTTGCCTGCCGACTATCAGTCGCCCATACAGCCCATCGACACGTGGCACGTCTCACGTAAGCTGGGCATGCTCATCGAAGCGCGCGTCGGCGGCGGCCGCCTCCTGATGACCACCATGGACATCAGCCGCGACCTCAGCCATCGCCCTGTGGCCCGGCAGATGCGCCACGCCATCATCGACTACATGATGAGCGACGACTTCAGTCCTTCCCTCCAGCTCGAGCCTGCCACGATCCGCAGGTTCTTCACCGAGCAGGCCCCGCCCGTCGATATGTTCACCCGCGAGTCGCCTGACGAGCTGAAGCCCGCCCTCGCTCCGTGACTGGCGATAAGTTCCCGAGATTTCAACGCCCCCCTGCCCCCCTCTAATCTTAGAGGGGGAGTCAGTTAGCGTGCATGCCGCCCGCATCCGGCAGCAGTCAACGCCCCCTGCCCCCTCTAATCTTAGAGGGGGAGTCAGTTAGCGTGCATGCCGCCCGCCTCCGCTGGTGTCACTATGCTCATGCCGCCCCTTTCCGCACTGCGCCCATCTGCTCCTGCGGTAGTAACCAACTCCCCCTCTAAGATTAGAGGGGGCAGGGGGCGTTGACTCTTCCTCTAAGCATCTGCTCCTGCGGTGGTATCCAACTCCCCTCTAAGATTAGAGGGGGCAGGGGGCGTTGACTCTCCCTCTAAGCATCTGCTCCTGCGGTGGTAACCAACTTCCCCTCTAAGATTAGAGGGGGGCAGGGGGGCGTTGACTCTCCCTCCTAGCATCTGTTCCTGCGGTAGTAACCAACTCCCCCTCTAAGATTAGAGGGGGCAGGGGGGCGTTGAAATCTCGGGCATTTATCACCATACTCAACTTTCGCAAGCATGCGAAAGCCTTGATTTTAGTCGCCTACGGCGAGAAATCCTTCAAATCTGAACAAATCAAACAAATCTGCTTTGGAAGATTTGAAAAGATTTGCTAGATTTCTGTCACGAAGTGACACTCATTATCAGATAATTAGTACAAGCGAAACTTGAATCTATTATCTTTTACTCAACTTTCGCAAGCATGCGAAAGCCTTGATTTTAGTCGCCTACGGCGAGAAATCCTTCAAATCTGAACAAATCAAACAAATCTGCTTTGGAAGATTTGAAAAGATTTGCTAGATTTCTGTCACGAAGTGACACTCATTATCGGATAATTAGTACAAGCGAAACTTGAATCACCATATTGATAAAGAAGAAGCGGCACTCCTCTGGGAAGAGAGGTGCCGCTTCTCCATATTTCCCAAAAAGGGGAGGAGAAATGTCAGAGGAAGGGCTGCAGCAGATGGGCCAGCCATCCGCGGAAGCGCTGCCATGGCGTGCGGAAGCGGCGCCACTCCTCCTGTGTGAGGTAGACGCTCCGCAGCTTGTCGCGGTCGAACATGCGGTCGAGCTCGAGCGTGGTGGGGCGGTCGATGATGACGGCGTTCTCCTCGTAGTCGAAGCGCAGCGAGCGGGCGTCGAGGTTGGTGCTGCCGACGGTGCAGAAGCGGCCGTCGACCATCATCACCTTCGAGTGGTGGAAGCCTGGCTGGTAGAGCCAGACGTGTGCGCCGCGCTTCATCATCTTGTGCATGTTGTAGAAGGCGCAGTCGGGCGTCAGGGGGATGTCGCTCTTGGCCGAGATCATCAGTTCCACCTTGACGCCGCGCTTGATGGCACGCTTCAGTGCCCGCTTGACTGAGGGGATGAGCGTGAAGTAGGGGTTGATGATGCGCAGCGAGTCGTGGGCCGAGTTGATCGCGTTGACGTAGAAGTAGCGCATGGCGTCGTTCGTGATGTGGGGCTCGCGGTTGACGATGCCCACCAGCTTATGGCCGCGCGTGCTGGTCGTGTCGGGCTTGAGGCCGCTGATCTCTACGGGCTCTTTGGCGCGGAAGTATTCGGGTCGGAAGAGGTTCTCGCCGGTCACCTCCAGCCAGATGGTGGCAAAGATGTGCTGCAGCTGCTCCACCGCGCTGCCCTCGATGCGGCAGTGCATGTCGCGCCACTCGCCGACCTGCTCGGTGCCCTTGATGTAGTAGTCGGCCACGTTCATACCGCCCGTGTAGGCCACATTGCCGTCGATGACGACAATCTTGCGGTGGTCGCGGGGCCAGATGTGGTTGACCCACGGGAAGCGGATGGGGTCGAACTCATGAATGTCGATGGAGTCGCGGCGCAGGGCTGCGATGTGGTGCTTCTGCAGCGGGCGGTTGTTGGAGTCGTTGCCGAATCCGTCGAAGAGGGCCCGCACCTCCACCCCCTCGCGTCGTTTCTGCCGCAGGAGGTCGAAGAGTAGCTCAGCGATGGAGTCGTTGCGGAAGTTGAAGTACTCGAGGTGTACGGAGCGCCGTGCCTGTCGGATGGCACAGAACATGTCGTCGAACTTCTCCTGTCCAGACATGAGCAGGGCGACGCTATTGTCGCGCGTGAACTGGATGCCGTAGTCGCGGAGCATGTAGTAGATGGCCGAGTCGGCCGTGACGATCTGTCCGCTGGCCCCCAGTCCACCCTGCAGCCCCAATAATATCAATAGTAAATATCGTTTCATTCTTCACTCTTCACTCTTCACTCATCACTTAATCAGCGGTAGCAAATTTTTCACTTTTCACTCTTCACTTTTCCCTCTAAATTCTTAACTCAACTTTCGCAAGCATGCGAAAACCTTGATTTTTAGTCGCCTACGGCGAGAAATCCTTCAAATCTGAACAAATCAAACAAATCTGCTTTGGAAGATTTGAAAAGATTTGCTAGATTTCTGTCACGAAGTGACACTCATTATCAGATAATTAGTACAAGCGAAACTCTAAATTCTCAACTCTAAATTCTAAACTCAAAACTCTTAATCGCAGCGAAGCGAGAACAACTCTAAATTCTAAACTCTCAACTCTAAATTCTCAACTCTAAATTCTTAACTCAAAACTCTTAATCGCAGCGAAGCGAGAACAACTCTAAATTCTAAACTCTAAATTCTAAACTCTAGAAACACGAATAATGGTCTACGATGCCGAGCAGATGGCGGTCGGCGTCGACGACGAGGACCGAGTGAATCTTGTGCTGTTGCTGCAGGCGCTGGACGTCGCTGATCTTCGTGTCGGGGCCGACCGTCTTGGGCTCGCGGGTCATGATGTCGGCGACGGTGCGGTCGAAGAACTGCGCCTGCCATCGCTCCATGGCGCGGCGTATGTCGCCGTCGGTGATGAGTCCGAGGATATGGCGGTCGTCGTCGACAGCCACGCCGAGCCCCAGCTTGCCTTTGCTGACGAGGATGACTGCCTCGCCCAGATGCGTGTCGGGCCGTAGCAGCGGCAGGTCGTCGCGATGCATGACGTCAGCCGCCGTCGTCAGCAGCTTGCGGCCCAGCTCGCCGCCGGGGTGGAAGTGTGCAAAGTCCTGCGGACGGAAGTTGCGCTTCTGCATCAGTGCGATGGCCAGTGCGTCGCCCATGGCCAGCGTGGCGGTGGTGGAGCTCGTAGGCGCCAGGTTAAGCGGACAAGCCTCGCGCGCGACACTTATATTAAGGTGGCACGTGCTATACTTGGCCAGCAGCGACTGCGGGTTGCCGCTCATGGCGATGATAGGCGAGCCTATGTGGAGCACCATGGGTATGAATCGCAGCAGCTCGTCCGTCTGGCCCGAGTTGGAGATGGCGATGACGACGTCGTCGGGCGTGATGACGCCCAGGTCGCCATGATAGACGTCGAGGGGGTTGACGAAGAAGGCCGGTGTGCCGGTGGAGGCCAGCGTGGCCGCTATCTTCGCTCCGATGTGTCCGCTCTTGCCGACGCCCGTGACGATGACCTTGCCGTGGCAGTCGTACATGAGGTCGACGGCGCGGTCGAACCCGTCGTCCATCTTAGGAATGAGGTCAAGCAGCGCCTGAGCCTCGTCGCGTATGGCTTGTATGCCTATTTCACGTGTTGTCATAATTCTCAATTCTCACTTCTCAGTTCTCACCTCTCAATTCTCACCTCTCACTTCTCACTTCTCAATCAGTCTCCTGACCAGCCCTTCCAGCTTGTCGAGCTCCAGCATGTTGGCGGCATCGCTCAGCCCCTCGTCGGGCGTCGGATGCACCTCGAAGAAGTAGCCCGTGGCGCCGAAGGCCTTGGCCGCCATGGCCATCATCGGCACATAGCGGCGGTCGCCGCCCGTCTTGCCGCCCTGGGCGTCAGGGCGCTGTACGGAGTGGGTGCAGTCCATGATGACGGTGGGCACGATCTCGAGCATGTCCTGGATGTTGCGGAAGTCGACGACGAGCGTGCCGTAGCCCATCATGTTGCCACGCTCCGTCAGCCACACCTCCCGTGCGCCTGCGTCGCGGGCCTTCTCTACCGGGTAGCGCATGTCGCGTCCGGCGAGGAACTGCGCCTTCTTGATGTTCACCGTCCGCCCCGTGCGGGCGGCAGCCACGAGCAGGTCCGTCTGGCGGCAGAGGAAGGCCGGAATCTGCAGCACGTCGCACACCTGGCCTGCCGCCTCCGCCTGCCATGCCTCGTGGATGTCGGTCAGGATCCTCAGGCCCCACTTCTTCTTGACGTCGCCCAGCATCTGCAGCCCCTTGTCGATGCCCGGGCCGCGGAAGGAATGGATCGAGGTGCGGTTGGCCTTGTCGAACGAAGCCTTGAAGATGATGTCCGTGCCCAGCCGTCTGTTGATGTCGACGAGTCGGGCGGCCACCTGGTCGAGCAGTTCTTCTGATTCAATGACACATGGTCCTGCAATGAGTGTTATCATACCGTTGACAATGTTTTTGACGTGCAAAATTACGAATTTTAGGCGAAATAAGCAAGCTAAATCAAGAAAATAGCCCGAAAAAGCGAAAAAACTTGTCCAAAGTTTTGCAGTTTTCAAACTTTGGCGTACCTTTGCAGCGGTTTTAGAAACCAAATAGTTAACGCCACCACTCTTTTATAAGTATCGTGGCAATGTCTAATTTAAATAATAAAGTAAGACAAAATGAAAAAGATTTTGATGACAATCGCAGCTGCCTTCGTCGCAGTGAGCATGAGCGCACAGGTTTATCTGGGTGGTAACATCGCATTCCAGGCTTGGAGTGGCGAGAAGTTCAACATGGCTCATCCTGATCAGAGCGAGACCGTTTTCAGCATCATGCCTGAGATCGGCTATAACCTGAGCGACGAGTGGGCCATCGGTACCGTTATCGGCTATTCGAGCAACAAGTGGAACGGTGCTCACGAGAGCGCTTTCACCTTCAACCCCTATGCTCGCTACACGTTTGCCAACCTTGGCAAGGTGAGCCTCTTCGTCGACGGTGGTGTTGACTTCACCAGCTGCACCAAGTCGGATCAGACCAACCTCGGCATCGGCTTCAAGCCCGGTCTGGCTGTCAGCCTGAGCGACAAGCTGAGCCTCGTCTCGCATGTCGGTTTCGTCGGCTACCGGCTCTGGAACCCCGATGGCGACGACAACAACACCAGCATGTTCGGCCTCGACCTCGATGGCAACAACGTGACCTTCGGTCTGTACTACAGCTTCTAAGGCCAGCGATTGACTGATAAACAAAACTGCCCAGATTCCCGATAGGGAGTCTGGGCAGTTCTTTTTTTGTTTATTAGCCGCGAAAAGCGAGAGTCAGAGCAACGCTCTGATCTCCTCGTCGGTGCCCAGGTTGAAGTCGCCGCAGATGGTGTTCTTCACCGTGGCGGCCGCAAGGGCATAGTTGAGGGCCAGCTGGTCGTCGCCGGGGCAGGCATAGACGGTGTGGAGCAGTCCGGCCATGAAGGCATCGCCGACGCCCACGGGGTCGATGACGTCAGGGATGTCCATGATGGGGGCCTTGAGGAGCTGGCCGTCAGAATAGAGGAGGGCGGTCAGCAGGTGATGATTCGAGGCCACCATGTTGCGCATGCCCATGAGCCACTTGCTGCAGCGGGGGAACTCGGCATGCAGCTGGTCGAACCATTCGCCGTACTCCGCCATCTGCATCTCGAACGACGCGTCCTGCGCCGTGAAAGGCGGCTGGCTGCGCTGGCAGAGAAACTCGAACTCGATGGCGTCGCCGAACATCATGTCGCAGCGGCTGAGCATGCGACGGAGCGTCTGCCGGGGGTCGGCGCCATAGCGCCAGAGGTTCTTGCGGTAGTTGATGTCGAAGCTGACGCGTACGCCCAGCTCGTCAGCCACGTCGAGGGCCTCGAAGGTGGCGTCGGCCGCGTCGCGGGAGATGGCTGCCGTGATGCCTGAGACATGGAGCACGTCGGCGTCGCGGAGGATCTCACGCCAGGGAATCATGCCGGGGCGCAGTTCATAGTAGGCCGAGCCGCTGCGGTCGTAGATGACCTTGGCCGAGCGCATGCCTGCGGCCGGCTCGAAGTAGTAGGTGCCGATGCGTCCGCCGCCGTAGAGCACGCGGCGTGTGTCGACGCCATACTGCATGAGCGTCTGTGCGCCGGCATGTCCGACGGGGTTGTCGGGCAGCCGGGTGATGTATTCCACGTGGTCGCCGAGCGTGGCGAGCGACACGGCGACGTTGGCCTCGCTTCCGCCGTACTTGCTGGTGAAGTAGTCGCCCTGCGAGAGTCGGGCGTGGTCGTTCTTCGAGAAGCGGAGAAGCAGTTCTCCAAAAGTAACAAATTTAGGTTGTTTCATATCGGTCTTAATGCTGTATTGTTTAGTAGTTATGGAGTGAAGGGGGAGTGAAGGGGAGTGATGGTAGGGAGTGAAGGGGACGATAGTTCTAGCGTTGTCATAAACGAAAAGACTGACGTCCCTTTCACTCCCCATTAACTTTCCTTTTCACTCCCCTTTCACTCCCATAAATTATATTCTTTCTACACTCTTGACGCCCCGCACGGTGCGCAGCTTCTTGATGAGACCCTCGAGGCGCGTGTTGTCGTTGAGCATGACGACGAGGTTGCCGCGGAACAGTCCGTCGTTGGAGTCGATGTTGATGCTGCGCAGCACCAGCTTCTCGTCCTTCGAGATGATGCTGGTGAGGTTGTTGACGATGCCCAGGTCGTCGTTGCCGATGACGCGCAGCGTGATCTGATACTGCGACGAGCCCTTGCCGCTCCATGCGGCGCGGACGATGCGATAGCCGAAGCGGCGGCGCATCTCGGGGGCGTTGGGGCAGTCGCAGCGATGGATCTTGATGCCGCCACCGGAGGTGACGAAGCCGAAGACGGGGTCGCCATAGATAGGGTTGCAGCATCGCGCCAGCATGTAGTCGATGCCCTTCAGGTTGCGGTCGATGACGAGCACGTCGTCGTTCTGCGGCGTCGCGGGTGCGAGGTGCTCCTCGAGGACGAACTCCTCAGCCGACCGGGCTACGTTGTCGCCCGTGACGCCGCGCTCGCCCTGCTGCATCTCGACGTAGCGGTCGAGGACGGTCTGCGTGTCGAGCGTGCCCTGGGCGATGTCGCGGTAGAAGTCGCTCGTCTCCTTGTAGCCGAGCTTCTTGATGGTGCGCATCATGAGCGCCTCGTCCTGCTCGATCTTGCGGTTGCGGAAGCGACGCTCGAGCATCTCCTTGACCATGAGGGCCTCCTTCTGCTGCGTCTCCTTGAGGGCCAGCCGGATCTTCGACTTGGCGCGGCTCGTCTTGACGATCTGGAGCCACTCCTGACGGGGCCGCTGCGTGGTCGACGTCATGATCTCGACCTGGTCGCCGGAGCGCAGCTCCTGACGGAAGGTGACCAGCTTGTTGTTGATGCGAGCCCCGGTGCAGGCCGACCCCACCTTCGAGTGGATATAGTAAGCCATGTCGAGCACCGTGGCACCCTTGGGGAACCGCATCAGGTCGCCCTTGGGCGTGAAGACGTAGACCTCGTCCTCCTGCAGCTCGCCGACGAAGTTGTCCATCGCCTCGAGACCGCTGTCGGCATGCTCCAGCATCTGGCGGATGCCGGCCAGCCACTCGTCCATGCCGCCCTCAGCCTGACGGACGCCCTTATAGCGCCAGTGGGCTGCGACGCCGCGCTCGGCTATCTCATCCATGCGCTCGGTGCGTATCTGCACCTCGACCCACTTGTCCTCCGGGCCCAGGACGGTGATGTGGAGGCTCTCGTAGCCGTTGGACTTGGGCACCGTGAGCCAGTCGCGCATGCGTTTGGGGTTAGAGGTGTACATGTCGGTGATGAGTGCGAAGGTCTGCCAGCAGCTCATCTTCTCCTTCTCCGGCGGGCAGTCGATGATGATGCGGATGGCAAAGAGGTCATAGACGCCCTCGAACTGGCAGTGCTGCTTCTTCATCTTCTGCCAGATGGAGTGGATCGACTTGGTGCGTCCCTTCATGTGGAACTTCAGTCCGGCGTCCGTCAGTTTCTTCTCTATGGGGCCGATGAACCGCTCGATGTAGGCGTCGCGCGACTTCTTCGTCGCGTTGAGCTTCTCGCGGATCATGTAGTAGGCGTCGTGCTCCAGATACTTCAGCGACAGATCCTCGAGCTCCGACTTCAGCTTATACAGGCCCAGCTTGTGGGCCAGCGGGGCGTAGAGATAGGCAGCCTCCTCGCTCATGATGCGGCGGGCCTCGTCGTTCTCCGCATCACGGATCTGGCGCATCATGTTGACGCGGTCGGCAATCATGATGAGGATGACGCGCATGTCCTCGGCGAAGGAGAGGAGCAGGTTGCGGAAGTTCTCGCCCTGCTGGCGCACGAAGTTGGCGCGCTCGCTCTCGGCGACGGGGTTGTTCTGATAGAGCTCCTCAATGCGGCGCAGGCCATGGAGGATGCGGCCTACGACAGGCCCGAAGCGGCGGGCAGCGTCGTCGACGGTGAGCGACTCCTGGTCGGCGCAGGCCCGCAGCATGATGGCCATGACGGCATCGCGGCGCAGCCCGATCTCCTCGACAGCCAGCAGGGCCGTCTGCAGGCTCGTCACGATAGGGTTGAGCCCGAAGGCGTCGCGATGGGTCAGTCCCTCGCTGACGGCGCAGTCGAGCTGTCGGCGCATCAGCTTCTCGTCGTCGGGCGATAGCGATGCGTCCATCTTATTCTTCAGCTGATCGTAGAGCGCCAAAGCCTGCTGGCGCTCCTCAGTCGTAAATTCAAGCTTCTCTGTCATAATCCTGTAACAATTCGCTTACAAAATTAGTCATTTTTGCGGAATAAAGAGCGGAAAAGCCAATAATTTTTCCATACGGGCCTCAATTTTCCTGTCGCTTATAGAGGAATCCCATCCGGTGGTTGCGTCCCTTGCGGCCGATGGACCGCAGCTGATAGAAGCCGTCGGGCAGGGTGGTGAGGTCGATGGCCGGGGTCCAGGGCAGCACACAGACCTGGCGTCCCTGCATGTCCTCGACGACGATGTAGGCGGCATCGAGCGTCGAGGGCCGCGGCAGCCGCAGCTGGCCGTTGCCCACGCGATAGAGCTGCTTGCCGCTGATGGGCGTCGGGCGCACTTCGGAGCCGGAGGCCAGCTGCACGGCCTGGCCCTCGCGGCCGTAGCGGTTCATGGCCCTCACGGCATAGTAGCGGTCGGGCAGCACGTTGAGCGACGTCGACGTCAGCCGCCAGGCCATCAGGTTGTGCGGGTCGTCGGTGTCGACGGGGTAGGTCAGCGAGCCATATACATTATATAACATATAAGGTGCGCCGCTGCCGTCGTCCACCGCATCCCAGCTGAGCCGTGTCTCGTCAAGACTCAGCTGGCGGGGGGCTGCAGGCACGTCGTCGGTGGCCCATGTCATGGCAGGCACCAGCGCCGGCACCTCGTCGAAGCGGGCGGCAAAGTCGTAGACGCCCTTCACGTTGTCAGTCAGGAACTTGGAGCGGAAGTAGGCATGGCCGAGGCCGAGCTGGCGCAGCACGTGCATCTCGCGCTCCACGATGGGCAGCGTCCACTTGCCTTCACGCGGGTCGAGGAAGTAGATGCCCAGTCCGGGGCAGACGATGCGGCCTGCCGCCTGCTCCTGCCAGTCGATGGCAAAGGGGAAGAAGTTGTTGCCCTGAAAATACATCATGGGGAACAGCGCGTCCATCAGTCCCTCACGCAGCCACAGCTGGGCATCCTGGCTGACGGCCGACCGGGCGTTCCATCCGCCTGACTTATAGCGCGTCAGGTCGTCGTGCTTGCCGATGGGCGAGCACGACAGCTTCACCCAGGGCTTCTCGGCCTTGACGGCCTCATGGATCTTGCGCACGATGCCGGTGATATAGCTGCGCCGTTGGGCTGCCGGTGTGGTGCGGCGACCCTTTGGCCACGTCTCAGGATAGCGGATATAGTCGAGGTGGATGCCGTCGACGTCGTAGCGCGTGACGATCTCGCGGCAGATCTCAGCCAGGTAGTCGCCCGTCTGCGGCTGCTCCGGGTCCATATAGCCCTCCTCGCCGATGTGGCGGACCAGCTTCGGATACTTCTTGCGCAACTGCTGGCAGCCCAGCTTGTTCCATTTGCCGACGGGGATGGTCACCACCCACGCGTGGCACTCCATGCCGCGGCGGTGACACTCGTCGACGACGAGCTCGAGCGCATCGTAGCCCGGCGACCGTCCGGCCTGTCCCGTCATGCAGACATCCCATGGCTCCATCGACGAGGGATAGATGGTCGTGGCCCTGACGCGGGCCTGGATCATCACCGTGTTGACGCCGGCCTGCTGCAGCCGGTCGAGCGTCGCCGTCAGTTCCTGCTTCTGTTCGTCGGCCTTGGTCGAGCGTGGCCAGTCGATGCCGCCGATGGTGGTGAGCCAGACAGCCCTCACCTCATATTTGGGAGATTGGGCTGCCATGGGCAGGAAAATGCTCAGCAAAAGCAGCCATACGAAGGTGTATTTCATCTTTTTTCTTTTTTTAAAGTGCAAAGTTAAGTTTTTTTTTTCATATTTCAAATAAAAACGTTACTTTTGCACATCGAATAGAACGAAAAGAGAAAAAAACAACCATGATTACGTTTTGTCTGAGCCTCGTGGCTCTCTTTCTTGGTTATCTGCTCTACGGTCGGTTCGTGGAGCGTGTGTTCGGACCTGACGACCGTGTGACACCAGCCGTCGCGAAGGCCGATGGCGTCGACTATATAGCCCTGCCGTCATGGAAGGTCTTCATGATCCAGTTTCTCAACATTGCCGGCACGGGCCCCATCTTCGGAGCCATCATGGGTGCCAAGTTCGGCCCCTCGGCCTACCTCTGGATTGTCTTCGGGTGCATCTTCGCGGGGGCCGTCCACGACTATCTCGTCGGCATGCTCTCGATGCGCCACGACGGCGCCAGCTGTCCTGAAATCGTCGGCCAGTACATGGGCAACGGTGCCCGGCGGCTGATGCTCGTCTTCAGCGTCGTGCTGCTGCTTATGGTCGGCACGGTCTTCGTCTACAGTCCTGCCGAGATCCTGCATGGCTTCGGCGGCGGCACCTTCATGTGGGTCATCATCATCTTCTGCTACTACGTGCTGGCCACGATGCTGCCCATCGACAAGATCATCGGGCGCTTCTATCCCCTCTTTGCCTTCTCGCTGCTCTTCATGGCAGCCGGACTGATGGGCGCCCTGATCATCGCATGGCCCGAGCTGCCCGAGTTGTGGACCAATATCGGCAACATGGGCATGGAGACTGATCCCGAAGGCTTCACCGACCAGATCTATCCCTGTCTGTTCATCACCATCGCCTGTGGCGCGCTCAGTGGCTTCCATGCCACCCAGAGCCCCCTGATGGCCCGCTGCCTCAAGTCGGAGCGCATGGGTCGCCCCGTCTTCTATGGCTCGATGATCACTGAAGGCATCGTCGCCCTCGTCTGGTGCACCGTCTCGATGTATTTCTTCTATGGCAATCCCGCTCCCGGCTATGAGATCATTGAGGCCGTCGGCAACAACGGCTTCCATACGTCGGCACCCGCCGTGGTCAACATCATGTGCAACCACTGGCTCGGCATCGTCGGCGGCGTGCTCGCCGTGCTCGGCGTCGTGGCAGCCCCCATCACCAGCGGCGACACCGCCTTCCGTTCCGCCCGACTCATCATTGCCGAGGCCTTCGGCGTCAGCCAGAAGCCCATCGCCAAGCGCCTGCTCATCGGCCTGCCCCTCTTCGCCGCGTCGATGGCCCTGCTGTTCTGGCAGGTCGAGAATCCCAACGGCTTCAACACCATCTGGCAATACTTCGGATGGAGCAACCAGACGCTCTCGGTCATCATGCTATGGGCCGCCACCGTCTATCTCGCACAGCGCCGCAAGCCCTATCTAATCACCCTCATCCCGGCCCTGTTCATGACCAGCGTCTGCGCCTCGTTCCTCTGCGTGTCGCACATCGCCTTCGGACTGCCCGAGACCATCTCCTACACCATTGGCGGACTCGTCACAGTGGTGGCCTTCTGCTGGTTTGTCGTGTGGTATAGAAAGAACATTAACAATAATCAATAACCCCCTTAATCATCAATCAATTATGAAGAAATCAATCATGCTCCTCGTCTGCGGACTCGTTATGTCGCTGACCGTGGCTGCCCAAGTGAAGGATCGTCCACCGTTCGGCCAGGACAAAGTGTATGTCGGCGCCAGCTTCTCCAATCTCGGACTGTCCTATACGGGCTGCGAGAAGTGGAACTTCGGCGGCCAGGTCAAGGGTGGCTATCTCTTTGAGGACAACTGGATGGTCACCGGCAACATCGGCTACGACTATCGTCAGCACGGCTACAACGACTTCAGCCTCGGAGCCGGACTGCGCTACTACATCGAGCAGAACGGACTCTATCTCGGTGCCGGAGCCAACTACGTGCATCATCACAGCTACGACGACCTCCTGCCCACCGTGCAGCTCGGCTATGCCTTCTTCCTCAACCGCACCGTCACGCTCGAGCCTGAGGTCTACTACAACCAGAGCCTCAAGAACCACAGCGACTACAGCGGCTTCGGCATCCGCATCGGACTGGGCATCTACTTCGAGTAAAAGATTGTACATCGTACATTATACATTATTCATTAAAGAAACATGCTTAGTGTAGAAGAACTGGTCGACCGACTCATCGACCTGTCGTTTGCCGAGGACATCGGCGACGGCGACCATACCACCCTCTGCTGCATTCCCGAGGACGCCATGGGCCGCTCGCGCCTGCTCATCAAGGAGGACGGCATCCTGGCCGGCGTCGAGGTGGCTAAGGAGGTGTTCCGCAGATTCGACCCCGACCTGCAGGTCGAGGTGCTCATGGGCGACGGCACGCCCGTCAAGAAGGGCGACGTCGCTATGATCGTCACGGGGCGCGTGCGCTCGCTCCTCCAGACGGAGCGCCTCATGCTCAACATCATGCAGCGCATGAGCGGCATCGCCACCATGACCAACCGCTACGTCAAGCTGCTCGAAGGCACCGGCACCCGAGTGCTCGACACACGCAAGACCACCCCTGGCATGCGCATGCTCGAGAAGCAGGCCGTCAAGATAGGCGGCGGATGCAACCACCGCATCGGACTCTTCGACATGATCCTGCTCAAGGACAACCACGTCGACTTCGCCGGAGGCATCACCAATGCCATCGACCGCTGTCACCGCTATCTCGAGGAGAAGGGACTCCACCTGAAGATCGAGATCGAGGTGCGCTCCTTCGACGAGCTCCAGCAGGTGCTCGACCACGGCGGCGTCGACCGCATCATGCTCGACAACTTCACCGTCGAGGACACCGGCAAGGCCGTCCGACTCATCGACCACCGCTACGAGACGGAGTCGTCCGGAGGCATCACCTTCGACACCATCCGCCAGTATGCCGAGCAGGGCGTCGACTACGTCTCCGTCGGAGCGCTGACCCACAGCGTCAAGGGCCTCGACATGTCGTTCAAGGCCACCTTCTGACAAAGAGAAATATGAGTAAGAGGTTCCGTACATTCCAGAGCCGCTTGCTGACGGGCCTGCTCTATGCCCTCGGCTTCGCCTCGCCGCTGATGCTCGTGGCCTGCTATGCGCCGCCACAGTCCGAGCTGCAGTATCTCGACGACGCTGAGCTGGTCGATTCGCTCGGGGCGGAGGTCAGCGACATGCCGGCCGAGGCCACGGATGCGTCTGCCCAGGAGGCAGCATCGCCCGAATAGGCTCAGTAGGGACCGCTTTTTTATTACATTTCCGTTTTTTGGGGATCAGTCTCAAAAGACAGCTGCGCATGATTTGCAACTGTCATTTGAGACTGATCCTGTATTTGTACGTATAGGGCTCCAAAAAGATGCAGCCTGCAATCTCGCCAGCAGTCTCGCCCTATGTCTCGCCCTATGTCTCGCCCTATGTCTCGCCCGTTGGGCGGCTGCAATCCCGATTTCGTGTATTACCTTTGCAGCCGAGCTCAAAAAACGGAGAGTAAACCCCAGCGTGGTTTCCGCCCGCAAGGTGTGTAAGCATCCTTCACACTGAGCGGGGAACGCTAAAGGATGTTCACCCTTTAACGGTAAAATCGAGTCATGAACTCTAAAGACGTGAACAGCGAGATGAATGCAGGGCAGCCGATACCATCGTCGGAAGCCCCGAAGGAAATGCCAGTGATGAACACAGAACCCGTGATGAACATTCAGACGGCGGAGGCCATCGTGGCCCAGGCCCTCAGCCAGCCCACCGAGGAGGAGCAGAAGCGCCGGGAGCGCCGCCTGCAGCTCGAGGCGCTGCGAATCAAGAGCGACACGGTGGTGGAGCCCGAGCAGTTCACGCTCGCCGTCGACGGTGTCGGCTTCTTCGCCCTGAAGGACATCCACGCCGTCAAGGGCAAGCAGAAGAGCGGCAAGAGCGCCATGCTGAAGTGGTGTGTGGCGGCCTTGCTCGGCGGTGAGCAGGGGCGCGTCCAGTCGCTGCTGAAGTCGCCGCGCGTGCTCTTCCTCGACACGGAGCAGCAGGCAGCCGACGTGCGCCTGGTGCTCGACGAGGTGAAGCTCATGTCGGGCGTCAGCGACGCGACGCTCGACGACCGCCTGTGGCTCTTCACGCTGCGCCGCCTGAGCTACGACACGCTCGTGGCCGACACGCGCGAGATCATCGACATGGTGCGCCCGCAGGTGGTCGTCATCGACGGTCTGGTCGATTATGTCGACTCGTTCAACGACGAGGTGTCCTCGCGCCAGCTGGTCCACGACCTGCTCGTCATGTGCGACGAGTTTGAGTGTGCCATCGTCAACGTGCTCCACGAGAACAAGGCGATCGACGACCAGAACATGCGCGGCCACCTGGGCACCGTCCTGGCTCAGAAGTCCGGCACCGTGCTGCAGTGTCAGAAGCAGAAGGACATCATCGTCGTCTCCACCTCCGACGCCCGCCACGGCGCCATGCCCCAGTGGGCCGTCACGTTCGATGCCGAGGGCCATCTGCAGCCTGCCGACGAGCTGCTGCAGCTGCGCAATGAGCAGCACCTTCAGGATGCGTCGGCCCGTCTGAAGGAGATCTACGACGAGCGTCGTGCCGAGCGGCTGAAGCATGCCTCCGACATCATCAAGGAGCACGGCGGCTGCATGGCGAAGCCCGACCTCCGCAAGGAGCTTCAGAAGCGGGCTGACATCAGTCGCAGCACTGCCTCGAGTTTCATCAAGAGCCAGATCGGCTTCACGATGAATGAGCAGAACGGACTCGTCAGTCTGGCGGGCTATGAGAAGATGCCGTTCTGACGCATGCCTGAATCGTCCAATCCGTCCAAATCCCCATATATTTATGGGTTTGGACGGTTGGACGCTCAGGCAGCTGTCAGCCTGCTGATAGGAATGTTCCAACCGACCATTTTAACACCTCAGACATCGCAAATGATGAACAACAACAATGACTATCGCTACCGGCTCGACTCACCTCGCGTGACGGGCCGACGGCAGCAGAAGACGACGTGCCCGCAGTGTGGGCGCCGCAACTGCTTCGTGCGCTATGTTGACACGCAGAACAACTGTGCCTACGTCAGCGACACCTGTGGCCGATGCGACCATGAACAGTCGTGCGGCTACCACCTCCGACCCTCGGAATTCTTTCACGACCACCCCTGGCTCAAGCCCGACCATGACGCCCGTGACGCCCGTCCGCCCGTGGCTCAGAAGGTGCCTCAGAAGAAACCGCTCGTGCCCCTCCCGATGGCATATGTAGAGCGGAGTATGGAGTGCGGAAGCATGTTTCGTAATTGGTTTACTGATACGTGTTTACACCGATTCGGGTTAAGTGAAGCTGACGTGGCAGGAGTCGTCGGCGACTATCGGCTCGGAGGCACCCGCCGGGGCGACGTCATCTACTGGCAGATCGACCTCGAGGGGCGCGTCCGCTCGGGCCATATCATGCGCTATCGCGACGACGGCCATCGCCGCGACTATCAGTCGTGGGTGCACGCACGGCTGATCCGCCAGAAGCGCCTGCCGCCCGACTTCGAACTGCGCCAGTGCTTCTTCGGCGAACATCTGCTGCGGCAGCGCCCCGAGGCGCAGGTGGGCCTCGTCGAGGGCGAGAAGACGGCCCTGCTCATGGCCGCCCTGCGCCCCGACGTGGTGTGGCTCGCGGCCAGTGGCTGCAAGGGGCTGACCCCCGACAAGCTCGCGGCGCTGCGTGGGCGCCGCGTCGCCGTCTTCCCTGACAGCGGCTGCTATGCCGACTGGCAGCGCCGTCTCAAGCAGGCCGAGGGCGTCAGCTTCACCATCACCGACGCCCTCGAGCAGTTCCCGCCCAACACCGACCTGGCCGACCTCCTGCTGGCCGACCCCGCCACGACCATTGCGGGGGACGGTTAAAGCACCGCTTTGCGTGATTAAAAGCACCGCTTTGCGGGGGCAAAAGCACCGCTTCTCGTGGAGAAAAGCACCGCTTTATTTCACGTAAAGGCGGCACTTTTCCCCCGTTTCATCGATGTGTAAAAATTGATTTAGCGCACTTAATGATATGAAAACGTGGTAAAGAAATGTTATAACTCTTGCATATGTCCGCTTTTTTTAGTACCTTTGCACTCTAATATAAGCGTGTAAACGCATTGCATACAAAAAGCATTATGGGATTTTTCGGATTATTCAGCAAGAAAAAACAGCAGGAGACACTCGACCGTGGGCTGGAGAAGACCAAGACGTCGGTGTTTGACAAACTGGCGCGCGCCGTGGCCGGCAAGTCGAAGGTCGACGACGACGTGCTGGACAACCTCGAGGAGGTGCTCATCACCAGCGACGTGGGCGTCGACACGACGCTCAAGATCATCAGCCGCATCGAGGAGCGCGTGGCCCGCGACAAGTATGTGTCGACGAGCGAGCTCAACAACATCCTCCGCGAGGAGATCGCCGCCCTGCTGGCAGAGAACAATACGACCGACATGGACGAATGGGACCTGCCCACCGACCATAGGCCCTACGTCATCCTCGTCGTGGGCGTCAACGGGGTGGGGAAGACGACGACCATCGGCAAGCTGGCCTGGCAGTTCAAGGAGGCCGGCAAGAAGGTCTACCTGGGCGCTGCCGACACGTTCCGTGCGGCCGCCGTCGAGCAGCTCTGCATCTGGGGCGAGCGCGTCGGCGTGCCCGTGGTGAAGCAGCAGATGGGCAGCGACCCGGCCTCCGTGGCCTTCGACACGCTGCAGAGCGCCGTGGCCAACGGAGCCGACGTGGTCATCATCGACACGGCCGGCCGACTGCACAACAAGGTGGGCCTGATGAACGAGCTGAAGAAGATCAAGGACGTGATGAAGAAGGTACTCCCGACGGCTCCCGATGAGGTGCTGCTCGTGCTCGACGGCTCTACTGGACAGAATGCCTTCGAGCAGGCCCGCCAGTTCGCTGCCGTCACGCAGATCACGTCGCTCGCCATCACCAAGCTCGACGGCACGGCCAAGGGCGGCGTCGTCATCGGCATCTCAGACCAGCTGAAGGTGCCCGTGAAGTATATCGGACTGGGTGAGGGCATGACTGACCTGCAGCTCTTCAACAAGCGCGACTTCGTCGACAGCCTGTTCAAGAGTGATGAGTGATGAATGATGAGTGATGAGTGAAACGACCATAGACTTTATATCGCTGGGCTGCTCGAAGAACCTCGTCGACAGCGAGATGCTCATGGGCCTCTTTGAGGCTCATGGCTACAGCGTGACCCACGACGCCGAGGACCCTCAGGGCCGCATCGTCGTCGTCAACACGTGCGGATTCATCGCCGACGCCAAGGAGGAGAGCATCAACTGCATCCTCGAGCAGACGGAGCGCAAGAGGCTGGGCGAGGTGGACCGCGTCTACGTCATGGGCTGTCTCTCGGAGCGCTATCTGGCTGAGCTCGAGGAAGAGATTCCTGAGGTCGACGGATGGTACGGCAAGTTCAACTACAAGCAGCTGCTCTCTGATCTGACTAATGTAGAGCGTAGAGAGGAGAATGGTTCTGACAGAAAGCTCACCACGCCCCCGCACTACACCTACATCAAGATATCCGAGGGCTGCGACCGCCACTGCGCCTACTGCGCCATACCGCTCATCACGGGCCACCACCAGAGCCGCCCGATGGAGGAGATCCTCGACGAGGTCAGGGCGCTCGTGGGCCGCGGCGTCAGCGAGTTCAACATCATCGCTCAGGAGCTGACCTACTATGGCGTCGACCTCTACGGCCGTCAGCGCATCGCGGAGCTCATCGAGCGCATGGCCAAGATTGAGGGCGTCCGCTGGATCAGGCTCCACTATGCCTATCCGACCCACTTCCCCTGGGACCTCCTGCGCGTCATCCGCGAGAACGACAACGTCTGCAACTACCTCGACATCGCCCTGCAGCACATCAGCGACCACATGCTCAGCCGCATGCAGCGCCACGTCACCCGCCAGGAGACCATCGACCTCATTGAACGCATGCGTCGCGAGGTGCCCGGACTGCACATCCGCACGACGCTCATGGTGGGATTCCCCGGCGAGACGGACGACGACTTCCAGCAGCTGCTCGACTTCACCCGCTGGGCCCGCTTCGAGCGCATGGGCGCCTTCGCCTATTCGGAGGAGGACGGCACCTACTCGGCTGAGCACTATGAGGACGACGTGCCCGAGGACGTGAAGCAGCGCCGGCTGGACCGCCTGATGCGGCTGCAGCAGCAGATCAGCGCCGAGGTGGAGGCCGCGAAGATCGGGCAGGTGATGACCGTCGTCATCGACCGCCAGGAGGGCGACTACTACATCGCCCGCACGGAATACTGCTCGCCCGAGGTCGACCCAGAGGTGCTCATCCACCGCAGCGAGGGCCGGCTCCAGGTGGGCCACTACTACAAAGCAAGAATCACGGAGGCCGAGGAGTTCGACCTCTATGCCACTATAGTACAAGAAGAGATATGAACAACAAGGAATTTATTGCCGACCTGGCCGCACGAACGGGCCTGCGTCAGGACGAAACTCAGCGCATGATGAACACCCTCATCACGGCCATGGGCGACAGTTTCCTCGAAGGCGACAGCATCCAGCTGACAGGCTTCGGACAGTTCGAGGTGAAGAAGAAGCTCGAACGCGTGATGATCAACCCCAACACGGGCCAGCGCATGCTTGTGCCGCCCAAGCTGGTGCTCTCGTTCCGTCCCAACATGCTGTTGCGCGATAAAATAAAGAAAGGAGGAGCCGAGGTATGAGTAAGCGAAACCTGACCGACCTGGCTGCCCGACTCATGGAGAAGCACGGACTCGACAAGCGCGAGGCTGCCTTCTTCATCGACGCCATCATCGAAACCATCCACAAGGGCCTCGACGCCGACAAGCAAGTGAAGATCAAAGGGCTGGGCACGTTTAAGGTCGTGGGCGTAGGAGCCCGCGAGAGTGTCAACGTCAACACGGGTGAGCGCGTCGTCATCGACAGCCACTCGAAGCTCTCGTTCACCCCCGATGCTGCCATGAAGGAGCTCGTCAACAAGCCCTTCTCGCAGTTCGAGACCGTCGCACTCAACGACGGCGTGGAGTTCGACGATATGCCGCAGGAGGAGATCGTCGGCGAGACGGAGCCCGAACCCGAGCCAGTCGTTGAGCCGGAGCCAGTTGTTGAGCCTGAGCCGGTTGCAGAGCCTGAGCCGGTTGCAGAGCCTGAGCCCGAACCTATTGTCGAGCCCGAACCTATTGTCGAGCCCGAACCTGAGCCCATTATAGAGCCCGAGCCTGTTGTTGAACCTGAACCAGAGCCCGAGCCTGAACCCGAACCCGAGCCTGTCGTTGAGCCCGAGCCTGAACCCGAACCCGTCGTTGAACCTGAATCCGAACCTGAACCCGAGCCCGTCGTTGAGCCTGAGCCCAAACCCGAGCCCGTGGTAAAGCCCGAGCCCGTTATAAAGCCCGAGCCTGAGCCCGTCGTCGCTGCTCCGCTGACGTCAGCACCCGAAAAACAGCCGTTCCCCTGGCTATGGATTCTCCTGGCAGCCATCGGCGGCTTCATCCTTGGCTATCTCTTTGCCAAGACGACAGCATCGACTGAGCCCGAAGTGATCCAGAAGGCCGAGCAGGTGGCCGACACGGCAGTCGTGGCCCAGCCGACGGCTGACACAGCCGTTGCAGCACCTGTCGTCGCTGAGCCCGCAGAGGTCGCCGCAGAGCCGGAAGCCGTGCAGGCCGAGGAGCCGGCCGTCGCAGAGCCCGTAGCGCCCGCCACAGCCGCAGCCCCCGCCTTCGACTCGCAGAAATATGAGGATATGGACGCCCGCGTGCGCCTGGGAGCCTATCGCATCATCGGCATCCAGGAGACGGTGAAGGCCCGTGCCGGCGAGAGCCTCAAGCAGATCTCACGTCGCTACCTTGGTCCCGACATGGAGTGCTATGTCGAAGCCCTCAACGGCCTGAAGTCGAGCCAGCCGCTCACCCCCGGCCAGGAGATCAAGATCCCGAAACTGGAATGGAAGAAGAACTTACGTAAAAAATAAATAAGACTAACACACAATGGCAGAAAACATCGACATCCGCGAACTCAACATGCGGATTGAACAGCAAAGCGCATTTGTCACCAACCTGACCAGTGGCATGGACCGCGTCATCGTAGGTCAGAAACACCTCGTCGACTCACTCCTCATCGGACTGCTCTCCGACGGCAACATCCTGCTCGAGGGCGTGCCGGGTCTGGCTAAGACCCTCGCCATCAAGACCCTCGCACAGCTCATCGACGCTAAATACAGCCGCATACAGTTTACGCCCGACCTGCTGCCCGCCGACGTCACCGGCACCATGATCTATTCGCAGAAGGACGAGCGATTCCTCACCAAGAAGGGCCCAATCTTCGCCAACTTCGTGCTGGCCGACGAGATCAACCGCGCTCCCGCCAAGGTGCAGAGCGCACTGCTCGAGGCCATGCAGGAGAAGCAGGTCACCATCGGCAGCGAGACCTTCGACCTGCCCAGCCCCTTCCTCGTCATGGCCACCCAAAACCCCATCGAGCAGGAGGGCACCTATCCGCTGCCTGAGGCCCAGGTGGACCGCTTCATGCTGAAGGTGGTCATCGACTATCCCACGATTGACGAGGAGAAGAAGATCATCCGCGAGAACATCGGCGCCGGACTGCCCGAGGTGCGCCCCGTCACGACGGCACAGGAGATCCTGAAGGCGCGCGAGGTGGTGCGCGAGGTTTACATCGACGAGAAGATCGAGCAGTACATCGCCGACATCGTCTTCGCCACACGCTATCCCGACCGCTACGGGCTGAAGGACCTGAAGGACATGATCTCGTTCGGCGGTTCGCCGCGTGCATCGATCAACCTGGCCAAGGCCGCACGTGCCTACGCCTTCATCAAGCGTCGCGGCTACGTCGTGCCCGAGGACGTGCGTGCCGTGGCCCACGACGTGCTGCGCCATCGCATTGGCCTGACCTACGAGGCCGAAGCCTCTAACGTCACCAGCGAGGAAATCGTCTCGAAAGTCGTCAACAAGGTGGAAGTGCCCTGATGGAAACATCGGAAATCATCAAGAAAGTCCGCAAGATCGAGATCAAGGCACGCGGCCTGAGCTCCAACATCTTCGCTGGCCAGTACCACTCGGCCTTCAAGGGCCGCGGTATGGCCTTCTCGGAGGTGCGCGAGTATCAGTATGGCGACGACGTGCGCGACATCGACTGGAACGTGACGGCACGCTTCAACAAGCCCTACGTCAAGGTGTTCGAGGAGGAGCGCGAGCTGACCGTCATGCTGCTCATCGACGTCAGCGGCTCGCTCGACTTCGGCACGCAGCGCCAGATGAAGCGCAACATGGTGACCGAGATTGCCGCCACGCTGGCCTTCTCGGCCATCCAGAACAACGACAAGATCGGCGTCATCTTCTTCTCTGACCGTGTGGAGAAGTATATTCCCCCCAAGAAGGGCCGCAAGCACATCCTCTACATCATCCGCGAGATGCTCGACTTCCATGCCGAGAGCCGCCGCACCGACGTGGCCCAGGCCGTCGAGTTCCTCACGGGCGTGTCGAAGCGCCGCTGCACCGCCTTCATCATGAGCGACTTCTACAGCCGACAGTCGTTCGAGCAGCAGCTCACGATAGCCAACCGCAAGCACGACGTCGTCGCCATCCAGGTCTACGACAAGCGTGCCCGCGAACTGCCTGACGTCGGACTGATGAAGGTCGTCGATGCCGAGACCGGTTTCGAGCAATATATCGACACGGGCAGCCGCCGGCTTCGCGAAGCCTATCACAAGCAATGGCTGCAGCGGCAGCATGACCTGAAGGAGACGTTCGCCAAGAGCAACGTCGACAGCGTCACCATTGCCACCGACGAGGACTACGTCAAGTCGATGATGGGACTGTTTCAGAGAAGATAATAGATAAGAGATAAAAGATAAGGGATAATAGATGAAACGCATCATAAACGCTCTGTTGCTGTTGGCGCTCGCCGTGCCTGCGGTGGTGGCTCAGGTGAAGGTCGAGTCGAGCATTTCGGCCGTCGAGATCCTCATCGGCCAGCAGGTGCAGCTGACCGTCACGGCCACAGCCTCCAAGGACGCCGAGGTGGAGTTTCCCAAGGAGGCCCAGCTGCCGGCCGGCATCGAATTCCTCGGTGCCATCGAGATGCCGACGGAGAAGGCCGACGACGGCATGCTGCGCTATCAGCGTGGCTACGTGCTGACCTCGTTTGACGACACACTCTACTATCTGCCCCCGTTCAAGGTTAAAGTAGATGGTAAGGAATATGAAGCCAATAAGCTGGCACTGAAGGTGTTGAACGTCGACATCGATACGACCTTCGTCGACGAGTTCCAGGGGCCACGCTACTACGGACCCAAGACCGTGCAGGACAATCCTTTCTCGTGGGACGACTGGCGCCTGCCCTTCTGGCTGAGCGTGCTCATGCTCATGCTGCTGGCCCTGTCGTACTACCTCTACCTGCGGCTGCGCGACAACAAGCCCGTCATTGCACGCATACGCATCGTCAAGCGCATCCCGCCGCACCAGAAGGCTATGGAGGCCATCGAGGAGATCAAGGCCGAGCACATGGCTCAGGCTGAGGACCCGAAGGAATACTACACACGACTGACCGACACGCTGCGCCACTACATCGAGGAGCGCTACGGATTCTCGGCCATGGAGATGACCTCGTCGGAGATCATCCAGCGGCTCATGTCGACCGACGACCCCAAGTCGCTCGACGAGCTGCGCCAGCTGTTCCAGACGGCCGACCTCGTGAAGTTTGCCAAATATTCGACACTCATCAACGAGAACGACGCCAACCTGGTCAACGCCGTCGAGTTCATCAATCAGACGAAGATTGAGACGCCCCAGGCCGAGACGGGCGAGCGCGTCGTCCGTGAGGAGCTCACCGCCGAACAGAAGCGCTCGCAGTCGAGCCGCTTCCTGCTCAAGATGGCCATCGGCTATCTGCTGCTCATGTCGCTGGTGCTCTTCCTCTACGTCGTTATCACCGTCGTTCAGTTACTCTAAAGTTGAAGCATCAATATGGAATTTGCCAATAAAGAATATCTGCTGCTATTGCTGCTCATCCTGCCATATATAATATGGTATGTGATGTATCGCAAGAAGAGCGAGCCCACCATCCGCATGGCCGACACGCAGGCCTTCCGCTTTGCGCCCCGCTCATGGCGCGTCGTGCTCATGCCGGTGCAGCTGCTGCTGCGTCTGCTGGCCTTCACGCTGCTGGTCATTGCCCTGGCCCGCCCCCAGACCCACAACTCATGGAAGAACGAGACCGTCGAGGGCATCGACATCATGCTGGCCATCGACGTATCGACCTCCATGCTGGCTGAGGACCTGAAGGATCGCTCGCAGGGCATCAAGAACCGACTGGAGGCTGCCAAGGCCGTCGCCTCGTCGTTCATCAGCGACCGTCCTGACGACAACATCGGACTGACCATCTTTGCCGGCGAGGCCTTCACACAGTGCCCCATGACCATCGACCACGCCTCGCTGCTCTCGCTGCTGCAAAACGTGCGCACCGACATAGCTGCCAAGGGGCTCATCGAGGACGGCACCGCCATCGGCATGGGACTGGCCAACGCCGTCAGCCGACTGAAGGACTCGAAGGCCAAGAGCCGCGTGGTCATCCTACTCACCGACGGCTCGAACAACCGTGGCGACATCTCGCCCATGACGGCTGCCGAGATAGCCCGCAGTATGGGCATACGCGTCTACACCATCGGCGTGGGCACCAACGGCACGGCCCCGTATCCCATGCAGGTGGGTGGCGGCGTGCAGTACGTGCAGGTGCCTGTTGAGATCGACACGAAGACGCTTGGCGACATCGCCAGCGAGACGAAGGGCCAGTTCTATCGTGCCACCAATGCCGAGGAGCTGCGCAACATCTATCAGGAAATCGACAAGCTCGAGAAGTCGAAGCTCAACGTGCAGCGCATCAACCGCAAGTATGAGGCCTACCAGCCCTTCGCCCTCGGCGCCGTGCTGGCCCTGCTGCTCGAGATCCTGCTGCGTATAACCATATTCAGGAGAATACCCTAAGACACCATGTTCAGATTCCAAGACCCACAATACTTGTATCTGCTCGCCGCCGTCGTCGTGCTGGCCCTGATACGACTCATCACCTACAGCCGGCAGAAGCGCCGCCTGCGCAAGTTCGGCGACCCGGAGCTGCTGCGCCAGCTGATGCCCGACGTGTCGCGCTGGCGGCCCAGCGTCAAGTTCTGGCTGCTCGAGGCTGCCCTGGCCCTGCTCATTGTCATGCTGGCCCGTCCGCAGGACGGCAAGAAGATCGGCGAGGAGAAGCGCTCGGGCATCGAGACCGTCATTGCCATCGACATCAGCAACTCGATGCGCGCCAAGGATGTCGTGCCCAGCCGACTGGACCGTGCGAAGATGATGGTAGAGAACCTTGTCGACAACTTTACCGACGACAAGATCGGCCTGATTGTCTTTGCCGGCGACGCCTTTGTACAGCTGCCCATCACGAGCGACTACGTCTCGGCCAAGATGTTCCTCAGCAGCATCGACCCCACGATGATCCAGAACCAGGGCACCGACCTCGCAGGAGCCATCTCGCTCGCCTCGCGCAGCTTCACCCAGCAGGAGAAAGTCGGCAAGGCTATTATCGTCATTACTGACGGTGAGGACCATGAGGGAGGAGCCACCGAAGCGGCCGAGGAGGCCAAGAAGCAGGGGCGCAATATCTATCTGCTGGGCGTCGGCTCGACCAAGGGAGCCCCCGTGCCCGACCCGCAGACAGGCAGCTATATGATTGACAACAAGGGCGAGACCGTCATGTCGAAGCTCAACGAGGACATGTGCCGCGAGGTCGCCAAGGCCGGCGGCGGTGCGTATATCCATGTGGAGAACAACAGCAACGCGCAGCGGATGCTCGACGAGGAGCTCTCGAAGCTGCAGCATCAGGAGTCGACCGTCTACAGCGAATATGCCGAGCGGTTCCAGGAGGTAGGCCTTTTGGCCCTTCTGCTGCTCATCCTCGAGGTGTGCATCCTTGACCGCAAGAACCCCTTGTTGAAGAACATTAAACTATTCAAGAAATGAACCACATCCGACTTTTCCTCATCATAGCCCTCGCACTCGCCCTGCCCACTGCCGCCTCGGCACAGATAGGCCAGAAGCAGGTGCGCAAGCTCGTACGTCAGGGCAACCGCCAGTATCGTGCTGACAAGCGGCAGGAGGCCTCAGTCACCTATCTCAAGGCCCTGCAGGCCGACTCCACGTATGCCCCAGCTGTCTATAACTACGCCACGTCGCTCTTCCCGCAGCAGTGGCAGCAGGTCGACACGACGGCCATCAAGAATCAGGTGCCTGCGCTGATGAAGGCAGCCGAGCTCGAAGAGAATCCCATCCGCAAGGCCCAGGCCTACCATAATGTCGGCGTGCTCTATCAGGCCGCCCAGGACTATGGCACGGCCATCGAGGCCTACAAGCAGGCCCTGCGCAACAATCCCAACGACGACGAGAGCCGCTACAACCTGGCCGTCTGCAAGAAACAGCAGAAGGACAATCCTCAGAATCAGAACCAGCAGGGCCAGGACAAGGACCAGAACGGCGACCAGCAGAAGCAGGACCAGCAACAACAGGACAAGCAGAAACAGCAGCAACAGCAGCAGGATGAGCAACAGCAGCAGGAGCCTCCGATGAGCAAGGAGAACGCCGAGCAGCTCCTCCAGGCTGCCATGCAGCAGGAGAAGAAGACACAGGAGCGGCTGAAGGATGCCCAGAAGCAGCCCCAGCGCCGCAGGATAGAAAAGAACTGGTAGAAACGAAGCAGTCCTTTCATCCTGGAGAAGCGGTCCTTCGTCACGTTCGAAGCGGTCCTTCGTCATGGTCAAAGCGGCACTTCATTCAATGTAAAGCGGTGCTTTCCAGAAAACAGACAAATGAATAAGCGATGAAACAGAAATTATTCTTAATCATTTCGTTCGTACAACTCATGGTCATGGGCCTCGCTGCCCAGACGCTCACGGCCAACGCCCCGCAGCAGGTGGCGCCGGGCCAGCAGTTCCGACTGACCTACACCGTCAACTCCCACGACGTCAGCGGATTCCGCATCGGACAGATTCCCAGTGACGCCTTCGAGGTGTTGATGGGTCCGAGCACGTCGCGCCAGTCGAGCTTCAGCATGATTAACGGCAAGACCTCGCAGACGTCGACCATCACGTATACCTATATCCTCAGTGCCATGAAGAACGGCACGTTCACCATCCCCCCCGCCACCATCACCGTCGAAGGGAAGCAGGTGACGTCGAACACGTTGAAGATACAGGTGACGGGCCAGCCCCAGCAGCAAGGCTCCGGGGCCCATCAGGGTGGCTCACAAGGTGGGCAGCCCCGCACCGAGACGCGTCCCTCCGGCACGCCCATCTCGGGCAGCGACCTCTTCATCCGCGTCAGCGCGTCGAAGAAGCGTGTCGTCGAACAGGAGCCCGTCCTGCTCACGTATAAGGTCTACACCCTCGTCAGCCTCACGCAGCTTGAGGGCAAGATGCCCGACCTGAAGGGATTCCACACCCAGGAGGTGCCCCTGCCGCAGGAGAAGAGCTTCAAGGTGGAGGAGTTCAACGGCCGCCCGTATAAGACCGTCACATGGAGCCAGTACGTCATGTTCCCCCAGATCACGGGCAAGCTCCAGATCCCCAGCATCACTTTCAATGGCATCGTCATGCAGCAGAACCGCTACGTCGACCCCTTCGAGGCCTTCTTTAACGGTGGCTCGGGCTATACGGAGGTCAAAAAGGCCATCGTCGCACCTGCCGTCGAGATCCAGGTCGACCCGCTGCCCGCCCGTCCGGCTGGCTTCTCGGGTGGAGTGGGGCGCCTGAACGTCAAGGCCGAGATTGACAAGACGGAGGTGAAGGCTAACGACCCGATCACGCTGAAAGTGACCGTCTCCGGCATCGGCAACCTCCAGCTGCTGAAGCAGCCCGACGTGAAGTTCCCCAAAGACTTCGACGTCTACGACCCGAAGACCACCGACAAGACGCGCCTGACGGCCAGTGGCGTCGAGGGCTCCGTCGTCTACGAATACCTCGCCGTGCCGCGTCATCAGGGCAAGTTCGAGATTCCCGCCCTGCAATACGTCTACTACGACACCCAGGAGCGCGCCTACAAGACGCTCACCACCGACGGCTTCACCCTCGACGTGGCCAAGGGCGAGGGCGGCGAGTCGAGCATTCAGGACTTCACCCGCCAGGAGGACGTCCAGATGCTGGCCAAGGACATCCGCCACATCAAGCTCGGCAACGTCCGCCAGCACTCAGAGGACGAGCACTTCTTCGGCTCGTCGCTCTACTGGGGTCTGATGGCGCTGCTCGTGCTCGTCTTCATCTCGCTCTTCGTCATCTTCCGTCAGCGGGCCATCAGCAATGCTGACGTGGTGAAGACGCGTGCCGGCAAGGCTAACAAGGTGGCCACGAAGCGCCTCAAGAAGGCTGCCCGACTGATGCGCGACAACAAGCCGGGCGAGTTCTATGACGAGGCCCTGCGTGCGCTCTGGGGCTACGTCGGCGACAAGCTCAACATCAGCGTCGAGCAGCTCTCGCGCGAAAATATCGCCGAGCGGCTGGCTGAGCGCCAGGTCGACAGCGAGACCATCGGCCAGTTCCTCGAAGCCATCGACGAATGCGAGTTTGAGCGCTATGCCCCTGGCGATCCGAAAGGCAATATGGAGAAAGTCTACGATAAGGCCATCACGGCCATTGAGAAAATCGAAGGAGGCATGAAGCGCACATCGAAGCAGAAGTCGACGAAGACCGCCGTCGTGACGCTCTTGCTCCTGCTGGTGGCCACGGCCGCCAATGCTGCCACGAAGGCTGAAGCCGACAGCGCCTACGTCGACGGCCAGTATCAGAAGGCAGCCGAAGCATACGAGCAGCTGCTCAGCGAGGGCGTCAGCCCTGAGCTCTACTATAACCTCGGCAACTGCTACTACCGCATGGAGGAGATGCCACGTGCCATCCTGGCCTATGAGCGTGCGTTCCGGCTGGCCCCTGGCGATGCCGACATCCGCTTCAACCTTCAGATGGCCCGCTCGAAGACCGTCGACAAGATTGTCCCTGAGTCGGAGATGTTCTTCTCCACGTGGTATCGCTCGGTGGTCAACATGGCCAGTGCCGACGGATGGGCCCGCACGGCCCTCGTCTCGCTGGCTCTTGCCATCGTGCTCCTGCTCATCTATCTGTTCACCAATCCCCTGTGGCTCCGCAAGGTGGGCTTCTTCGGCGGACTGCTGATGCTCGTTGTCCTCCTGTTGAGCAACGTCTTTGCCTGGCAGCAGCTGAAGCAGTCCGACAACCGCTCGGGAGCCATCATCTTCGAGTCGGCCGTGCCCGTGAAGAGCACGCCCACCGTTGGCGGCACCGACCTCTTCATCCTCCACGAAGGCACCCGCGTCGACATCATCGACAACACGATGGCCGACTGGAAGGAGATCCGCGTGCCCGACGGCAAGCAGGGCTGGGTCGAGGCGAAGCAGATTGAGGTGATTTAATCCGTAGCTATTAGGAATAAGGAATGGATCTGGCATATCTGATAGGACTCGACAAGCAGCTGCTGCTCGCCATCAACGGCAGCGACTCGCTGTTCCTCGATGGATTGGTGAGGACACTGACGTCCGGACCAACGTGGATTCCCCTCTACGCCGCGCTGATCTATCTCGTCATCAAGAACAACGACAGCATCCAGAAGGTCGTGCTCATCATCACCTTCGCTCTGCTGTGCGTCTTACTGGCCGGCTCGCTCAACGATATGATCGTCAAGCCCCTCGTGGGCCGATGGCGCCCGACGCGCGACGCGGAGATCGGCATGCTGGTCGACGTGGTCAACGGCTATCGTGGCGGCAACTTCGGGTTCTTCTCGTCGCATGCCTCCAACACGTTCAGCCTGGCCGTCTTCCTCTCCCTGCTGGTGCGCAGCCGGCTCCTGACAGTGGCACTCGTGGCGTGGTCGCTGCTCAACTGCTGGACGCGCATGTACCTGGGTGTCCACTTTCCTGGCGACATCCTCTGCGGCCTCCTCTGGGGCGGCTTCGTCGGCACTGCCATGTGGTTCGTCCACAATCGCATCAGCCGTCGGATCGCAACGACAGGCAGCTATATCTCCAGCCAGTACACGTCGACCGGCTATCAGATCACCGATGTCGACGCCGTCGTCTGCGTCATGCTCTTCACCATGGTCTATGCCATCCTGCGGGCATGCTGCTACCTTTATATATAAATAATGAATCTTCATGGATACACGACACATACATATCAGCGACTATAACTATCCGCTCCCTGACGAGCGCATCGCCAAGTTCCCCTTGGCTGAGCGCGACCACTCGAAACTGCTGGTCTATCGTCACGGCGAGGTCAGCGAGGACACCTTCATGAACCTCCCGTCCTATCTGCCTGAGGGAGCCCTGATGGTATTCAACAACACGAAAGTGATTCAGGCGCGCCTCCACTTCCGCAAGGAGACAGGCGCCCTGATCGAGGTCTTCCTGCTTGAGCCGGCACAGCCCACCGACTACGAACTCATGTTCCAGACGCAAGGGCAGTGCGCATGGCTCTGCATGGTGGGCAACCTGAAAAAATGGAAGGAGGGCACACTGCGGCGGACCATCGACGTCAAGGGCCGTAGTGTCACCATCACCGCCACACGCGGCCGGCAGGTAGGCACCAGCCATTGGGTCGACTTCGGCTGGGACGCCGCCGACGTCTCCTTTGCCGAGATTCTCGAGACGATGGGCGAGCTGCCCATTCCGCCCTACCTGAACCGTGAGACGCAGGAGAGCGACAAGACGACCTATCAGACGGTCTACTCGAAGATCAAGGGCTCCGTGGCTGCTCCAACGGCCGGGCTCCACTTCACCGAACGCGTCCTGCAGGCCCTCGATGCTCACGGCATCGACCGTGAGGAGCTGACACTCCACGTCGGTGCCGGCACTTTCAAGCCTGTCAAGAGCGAGGAGATCGCCGATCACGAGATGCACACCGAATATGTCAGCGTGAAGCGCTCGACGATAGAAAAGATCATCCGTCACAACTGTCAGGCCATCGCCGTCGGCACCACCAGCGTGCGCACCCTCGAGAGCCTCTACTACATGGGCCTCAAGGCGGCAGCCGACCCGGAGGTGAGTGAAGCCGGTCTTCACGTCAGTCAGTGGGAGCCTTATGATATCGCGGAAGACGAGCGGCTCGACACGAAGAGCGCCCTGCAGGCCCTGCTCCAATGGATGGTGCGTCATGACCTTGACGTGCTCCACTCCAGCACACAGATCATCATTGCCCCGGGCTACGACTATAAGATCGTCAGCAAGCTCGTCACCAACTTCCACCAGCCGCAGTCGACGCTGCTGCTGCTCGTCAGTGCCTTTGTCAAGGGCGACTGGCGCCGTATCTACGATTATGCCCTGGCTCACGACTTCCGCTTCCTGAGCTATGGCGACAGTTCACTATTAATACCCTGAATGATGAAAATAGGAGATAAAGTCAGATTCCTGAGTGAGATAGGAGGCGGCCGCGTGGCCGGTTTCCAGGGAAAGAATATTGTGCTCGTCGAGGACGAGGACGGCTTCCAGGTGCCCATGCCCATGAACGAGGTCGTCGTCATCGGCCAGGAGAACTATGACACCAGCCATGTCATCGAAGTGAAGCAGCAACAGAAGAAGCAGGTGGAGCCGGAACCGGCTGACCGCCCCATCATGTTCAAGGCACCCGTCGAGGAGCGCAAGGGTGGGGAGCAGCTCTCCGCCTATCTGGCCTTCGTGCCGATGGACGTCAAGGAGCTCTCGCAGACACGCTTCGAGACCTACTTCGTCAACGACTCCAACTACTACCTCCGCTTCACCTATATGACCGCTGAGGGCAATGCCTGGCGACTGCGCGACACGGCCGAGGTGGAGCCTAACACGCAGGTGTTCATCGAGGAGTTCGGCCGCGAGGACCTCAACGACATGGAGCGCATCGCCGTCCAGCTATTGCCCTATAAGCGCGAGAAACCCTTCATCCTCAAACCCGCCGTCGACGTCCAGCTGCGCATTGACCCCGTTAAGTTCTACAAGCTGCATACCTTCCAGCAGAGTGCCTTCTTCGAGCAGCCGGCCCTCGTCTATACCATCATTGAGAACGACAAGGCCATCCGTCCGCTCGTCATCGACGGTCAGCAGCTGAAGGCGAACCTCTTTCAGAAGAACGAGCCGGAGCCCAAGCCCCGCACCACCATCCGCCGCGAATCGACGACACCCGACGGGCCGCTCGTCATCGACCTCCATGCCGACGAACTGCTCGAGACCACTCAGGGCATGTCGGCCAGCGACATCCTCAACTATCAGCTCGACGTCTTCCGTCGTACGCTCAAGGAGTATGCCAAGAAGCGTGGCCAGCGCATCGTCTTCATCCACGGCAAGGGCGAGGGCGTGCTCCGCAAGGCGCTTGTCAACGAGCTCCAGTATCGCTATAAGCAGTACAGCTATCAGGACGCCTCGTTCCGTGAATACGGGTATGGCGCCACCCTGGTTACAATTAAGTGATAATGTACGATGTACAGTGAATAATTAAGCAAAGAACAGATGAAATACGGATTGATCAAGGTGGCCGCCGCCATACCAGGCATACGAGTGGCCGACGTGGAGTATAACGTCCAGCAAATTGAAAGTCTCATCGCCAAGGCCGAAGGCCAGGGCACGGAGGTGCTTGTCTTCCCGGAACTTTGTCTGACGGGCTATACCTGTCAGGACCTCTTCCGCCAGCAGTTGCTCAACGACAAGGCTGAGGAGGGGCTCCTGATGCTGCTCGACTTCACCCGCAAGCTCGACGTCATCTCCGTCGTCGGACTGCCCGTGCGCATCGGCTCGCTCCTCTATAACTGTGCGGCCGTTATTCAGCGCGGAGCTGTCCTCGGCCTGGTGGCGAAGACCTATCTGCCCAACTATAATGAGTTCTACGAGAAGCGGTGGTTTGCTTCTGCTGCCGACCTGCAGGAGCAGGACGTCTATCTGGCCGGCAACCCCGTCCACGTCAGCAACGAGCCGCAGGTCTTCCGCACCTGCGACGGCGTCGGATTCGGCATCGAGATCTGTGAGGACGTCTGGGCCCCGCTGCCTCCGAGCAACAATCTCGCCCTGGCCGGTGCCGACTTCATTGTCAACCTGTCGGCCACTGATGAACTCATCGGCAAGCACCACTACCTCGCGTCGCTGCTGGCCCAGCAGAGTGCCCGCATGATGTGCGGCTACGTCTATAGTTCGTGTGGCTATGGCGAGTCCACTCAGGACGTTGTCTATGGTGGCAATGCCATGATCTTCGAGAACGGCCGGCTGCTCGCGGAAGCAGATCGTTTCGCGCTGGAGCCTCAGTTGAAGATACAGCAGATCGACGTCGAGCGGCTTCGCTCCGAACGTCAGAACAACACCACCTTCCGCACGGCTCAGGACGGTGCCCACGCACGCATCGTCGACATGCGGCAGACGACACCGCGCGACTTCGAGCTCATCCGTCCCGTCGACCCGCATCCCTTCATTCCAAAGGGCACAGAGATGGCTGACGCCTGCGAGGAGATCCTCAATATCCAGACCCTCGGTCTCTGCAAGCGCCTGGAGCATACGCGATGCTATAAGGCCGTCATAGGCATCAGCGGCGGACTCGACTCTACGCTCGCTCTGCTCGTCACCGTACGGGCCTTCGACCGCCTGCGACTCTCCCGTGAAGGCATCATCGGCATCACGATGCCCGGCTTCGGCACTACCGACCGCACCCATCAGAATGCCGTCAGGCTGATGGACCTTCTAGGCATCACCCAGCGCGAGATCAGCATCGCCGCTGCCGTCACGCAGCACTTCGAGGACATTGGCCATAATCCGCAACAACATGACACGACCTACGAGAACTCGCAGGCTCGCGAGCGCACCCAGATACTGATGGACGTGGCTAACCAGGTGGGTGGACTCGTCATCGGAACGGGCGACCTGTCAGAGCTTGCCCTTGGATGGTGCACCTACAACGGCGACCACATGTCCATGTACGCCGTCAACGCCGGTGTGCCCAAGACCCTCGTGCAGCATCTCATCCGCTATGCCGCCCAGTTGCCGGCCTTCGCTGAAGTGCAGTCGACGCTGCTCGATGTCGTCGACACCCCTATATCGCCTGAGCTGACGCCAGCCGATGCCGAGGGCAATATCGCCCAGAAGACCGAAGACCTCGTCGGACCCTACGAGCTCCACGACTTCTTCCTCTTCTACATGTTGCGCCATGGCTTCAGTCCACGTAAGATCTATCTGCTCGCCCAAGCAGCCTTTGGACAGAAATATGATGACGACACCCTGCGCAGATGGCTGCAGACTTTCTGCCGCCGCTTCTTCAACCAGCAGTTCAAGCGCTCCTGTCTGCCCGATGGGCCCAAGGTGGGCAGTGTCAGTCTCTCGCCGCGTGGCGACTGGCGCATGCCCAGTGATGCTTCGTCGTCGCTCTGGCTCAAGGAGTGTGACACGCTGTAGACAACACGACAACGATGGATTATCTTTCAATCATAGAAAAGTATTATCAGGAAGACGATGCGCTGCGACGGTTGTTGTTGAAGCATTCCCGGCAAGTGGCCGACCGCTGCCTGCTCATCGCCAGCCGCCATCCGGAGCTGCACCTCGACGCTACGTTCCTCGAAGAGGCAGCCATGCTCCACGACATCGGCATCCGATGGTGTCAGGCACCGTCAATCCTTTGCAATGGCACCGAACCCTACCTGCGTCATGGGCTCATAGGCGGCGAACTGTTGCGGCACGAAGGCTACGAACGCCATGCCCGTGTGGCTGAGCGCCATACAGGGACGGGGCTGCCTGGCCTGGAGCCAGAAACGATGGAGGAGCAGGTGGTCTGCTATGCAGATAAATTCTATTCCAAGAGTCACCCTGACCGCATCCTCTCCGTCGGTCAGGCGGCTGAAAGCCTGGCCCGCTTTGGCGAAGCCGGTGTCGAGAAGTTCCGCCACTGGGCCTCGATGTTTGAGTGAAAAAATGCGTTAAACTATTGTAAACAGCCCGTTATTCGGGATTTTCTGTGTAATTTTGCATTGTGAAACGAAAGTCGGTACTATTCGTGATGCTTCTGGCCGTCGTAGTATTGTTGGCCGGAGTCCCTTCGTCGGCCCCTCGCCAGCGCGCTTGGGCCGACGTGCTTGATACGCTCCTGACCGACGACACGATCCCCCAGGACACCATCATCGAGACCAAACGTCCGGCTGCAGCGGCACTGAAGCGCGACACGTCGACGATGGACTCGCTGCAGCTGGCCATCTACAAGCACAATAAGGCCATCGACGACTCGCTGGCCCTCGACTCGCTGAACCGTCAGAAGAAGAACGGCATCGATGCACCTGTTGAGTTTTCCGCTACAGACTCACTGATCTATGAGGCCGGTTCGGGCATGGCCCACCTCTTCGGCGATGCCCACGTGAAATATCAGAACATGGACCTCAAGAGCGAGAAGATCTACATGTGTCTCGACTCTTCACTCGTCCATGCTACCGGCATACGTGACACCACAACGGGTTTGCTTACGGGTACTCCCGTATTTCAGATGGGGTCGGACACGTATGAGAACGACACGATGGCCTTCAACTTCAAGACCAAGAAAGGACTCATCCAGCAGGTCTATACCGAACAGGAGGACGGCTTCCTCACCGCCGAGCTGGCCAAGCGCGGCGCCAACGGCGAATTGTTTCTCGGACATGGCCGTTACACTACGTGCGACGACCCGCATCCGGACTTCTATCTGGCCATGTCGCGCGCCAAGGTCAGGCCCGGCAAGGACGTCGTCTTCGGTCCCACCTACCTTGTCGTCTGCGATGTGCCCCTGCCGCTGGCCATCCCCTACGGTTTCTTCCCCTTCACGAAAAGCTACTCCAGCGGTTTCATTATGCCGACCTACGGCGACGAGACCGAACGCGGATTCTACCTCCGCGACGGCGGCTACTACTTCGCCATCTCTGACAAGATGGACCTCAAGCTGATCGGCGAGATTTACACCAAAGGCTCTTGGGGCATATCGGCCGCCTCCAACTATCGTAAGCGCTATAAGTTCAGCGGCTCCGTCTATGCCAGCTATCAGAACTCCGTCACGGGCGAAAAGAACATGCCTGACTATTCCAAGCAGACATCGTTCAAGATTCAGTGGAGCCATCGGCAGGACGCCAAGGCCAACCCGTTCTCCACGCTCTCGGCATCGGTCAACTTTGCGACGTCGAGCTATGAGCGCAACAACCTGACGTCGATGTACAATCCGCAGTCGATGACCCAGTCGACACGCACCTCGTCGGTCAGCTACAGCACCACGTTCTCGAGCATTGGAATGAACCTCTCGACCACGATGAACCTGAACCAAAACATGCGCGACTCCACGATAGGCATGACTCTGCCTGACCTCAATATCTCCATCTCGCGCTTCTATCCCTTCAAACGCAAGAAGATGGTGGGCAAGGAGCGCTGGTATGAGAAGATCTCGATGTCGTATACAGGACATTTCTCTAACTCCATCACATCGAAGGAGGACGAACTGCTGCACAAGAACATCATCAAGGATTGGCGCAACGGCATGCAGCACTCCATTCCCATCAGCGCCAACTTCACGCTCTTGGGATATATCAACATCAATCCCTCGGTCAACTTCACTGACCGCACCTACACAAATAAAGTCATGCGGTCGTGGAGCCAGCAGAGCCAGAGTGAGGTGCTCGACACACTCAACGGATTCTACAACGTCTATAACTGGAATATGAGCATCTCGGCCTCCACAAAGCTCTATGGATCATACATTCCCTCACGTAAGCTCTTCGGCAACAAAATCGACCGCATCCGCCACGTCTTCACTCCGCAGGTGAGTCTCTCATACGCACCAGACTTCAGCGCCTCGCGCTACGGATATTATGACACTTACGCCAAGACAGATGCCAACGGCGAGGTGACGTTGGTGGAGTATTCTCCCTATCAGGGGCAGCTCTATGGCGTCCCCGGCAGGGGCAAGACTGGAAGTGTTTCCTTCGACGTCTCCAACAACCTGGAAATGAAGATCCGCGACCGCAACGACTCGCTGAAGAAGGTCAGTATCATCGATGAGCTTGGCGGCTCGATGTCCTACAACATGTCAGCCAAGACACGTCCCTGGAGCGACCTCTCCACCCGCATCCGCCTGAAACTGACCAAGCGCTATACGCTCAACCTGAATGCCGTCTTTGCCAGCTATGTCTACGAAGCCGACTCGGTAGGGGCGACTCCACGCGTCAGCGACCATAAGACCTACTGGGGTATGGGCAAGATAGGCCGATTCCAGGGCATGTCGCAGAACTTCTCCTATACGCTCGACAACTCAAAGGTGAGCAATATTATCAAGTGGTTAAAGGGTGAGCGCCCTGAGAAGAAGAGCAACCGGGATAATCAGGACGACGAATGGGACGACGAGGACGAGAACGATGTGGACACCAACCTGGACCGTGACCTGGAGCGTGGCAAGCATGGTGCCGAGCGCAAGAAGTCGGATAAGGCCGACACCGACGAGGACGGCTACATGACCTACTCGGTGCCATGGTCGCTTAGCTTCGGCTATGGTATCACGATGCGCGAGAATCAGGATCGCTCGAAGTTTAACTATCACACGATGCGCTATCCATACAAGTTCACTCAGAACCTCAACGTCAGCGGCAATGTGCGCATCAGCGACGGATGGAATATCTCCTTCTCCTCCGGCTATGACTTCGAGAACAAAAAAATATCAATGACCACCGCCTCACTCTCGCGCGACTTGCATTGCTTCAACATGTCGTGCTCAGTGGTGCTCGCGCCCTATACGAGCTACAACTTCTCGTTCCGATGCAATGCCTCGACCCTGACCGACGCCCTGAAGTACGACAAGCGATCAAGCTATTCCAACAGTGTGCAGTGGTATTAAATAAAAGGACTGAAATGACAAGACTTATGATGAAGAACATCCTGCTTATGGCCACAATGGCAATAGCCTTGGTGGCGTGCCGGCAGACTTTGCCGCTGGAGTCGCAAAAGTTCGTCACGGTCAGCGACGGCCGACTCGTTTGCGAGGGCAGTGACTATCGGTTTGTTGGCACCAACTTCTGGTATGGCGCCATCCTCGGCAGCGAGGGACAGGGGGGCGACAGACGGCGCCTTTGCCTTGAGCTTGACTCGCTGCGGGCCATAGGGCTCTGCAACTTGCGCATCCTCGTAGGCAGTGATGGTCAGGCAGGTATCGGAGACAAGGTGGAACCGACGCTGCAGCAGGCTCCAGGCGTCTACAACGACACCATCCTGGCCGGACTCGACTATCTGTTGGCAGAGATGGCCCGTCGCGACATGAAGGCCGTGCTATACTTGAACAATGCCTGGGAGTGGAGTGGGGGCTATGGCTACTACCTCGAGCAAGCAGGCCTTGGCCGTTGCCCGTTGCCCAATAGTGAGGGATATGAAGCCTACGTCGACCATGTGTCACAGTTTGCCACGAGCGAAAAAGCCCACCAGCTTTTCTACGACTACGTGAGATTCATTGTAGGCCGGACCAACCGCTACACGAACCAGCCGTATCGTGACGACCCCACCATCATGGCTTGGCAGATATGCAATGAGCCTCGACCCTTCAGCGACGACGTTAAGGACGCTTTTGTCGGATGGCTTGGCGAGGCATCACAACTCATTAAGCGGCTTGATCCTAACCATCTGGTGTCATTAGGCAGTGAGGGCATTTTCGGCTGTCAGCTCGACAGTACGCTCTATGCACGTATCTCAGCCGATCCGAATGTCGATTATATCACCATTCACGTATGGCCTGTCAATTGGAGCTGGGCCAACCGCAACATGCCAGAGGCCGACATCGAGCGCTCCTGTGCGCTGTCACGCGAATATGTCTGCCGCCATCTTGACGTTGCAGCCCAGTTGGGCAAACCCATTGTCATCGAGGAGTTCGGCTATTCCCGTAACGGTGGAAGCTTTTCGCCTGAAAGTTCAGTGGAGGCCCGCGACCGCTATTTCGACTACATGTTGACCCTGGCAGAAAGTGAGCCACTGATAGCAGGCGTCAACTTCTGGGCATGGGGAGGACTGGTTCGGCCTCAGCATGAACGATGGCAGAAGGGCGACCCCTACGTCGGCGATCCGGCCCAGGAGCCGCAGGGACTCAACAGCGTCTTCATGAGCGACAAGTCGACCATCCGGCTTCTCAGAAGCCATGTCGCTGAATTATCCAAGGGCAACCATTCAACAGAATAAGAGATCAATAAGAAATACAAATGGCAAGAAAACGCAGATGGCACTGTCTGCCCGGACAGGAGCCGACCGAATTTGACAAGAAGATAATGTACTGGGAGGAAAAGGGAAAACTTGTTCCGACACGTGAGTTGATAAAAACCCCTGAACAGATAGAGGGCATACGGCGTGCTGGTGTGGTCAATACCGGCGTGCTCGATGCCGTGGCAGCTGTTATTCATGAGGGCATGAATACACTCGAGATTGATCAGATTTGCCGTAAGTACTGTGAAGAGCACCATGCGACACCTGCCTGCCTAGGCTACGAAGGATTCCCCATGAGTGTATGCACCAGCATCAACGAGGTGGTTTGTCATGGCATTCCGAAAGAAGAAGATGTGCTTCAGGAGGGCGACATCATCAATGTGGACTTCACGACCATCGTCGACGGTTATTATGCCGACGCCTCACGCATGTTCATCATTGGCAAGACCACGCCGGAGAAAGAGCAGTTGGTACGTGTGGCCAAGGAATGCCTTGAGATCGGAATGGAGGCAGCCAAGCCCTGGGGCTTTGTCGGCGACATAGGTCATGCAATCAAGAAGCACTGCAAGAAATATGGCTATGGCATCGTCAGAGATTTGGCAGGACACGGCGTAGGACTGGCTTTCCATGAAGAGCCGGACGTAGAGCACGATTCGTATCGTGGTACGGGCATGCTCCTTGTCCCTGGCATGGTCTTCACGATTGAACCCATGATCAACATGGGTACATGGCGCGTCTTTATCGATGCCGATGACCCCTACGGATGGGAGGTTATTACAGAAGACGAGCTGCCAAGCGCCCAATGGGAGCACACGCTGCTGATGACTGAGCATGGCGTTGAGGTACTGACATATTAATCTTGTTCTTCTAATGGAAACGGTTAATAAAAAGGATATTTATATATTAGGAATAGAGTCGAGTTGCGACGATACGTCGGCCGCTGTGCTGAGAAACGGCGTTCTGCTCTCCAACGTCACCGCCTCGCAGGCGGTACATGAGGCCTATGGCGGCGTAGTGCCGGAATTAGCCTCGCGTGCACACCAGCAGAATGTCGTGCCCGTCGTCGATCAGGCAATCAAGCGGGCTGGCATCCATAAGGAGCAGCTGTCGGCTGTTGCCTTCACACGTGGTCCAGGTCTGATGGGGTCATTGCTCGTTGGAGTGAACTTTGCGAAGGGCTTCGCCCGTTCGCTGGGCATTCCGCTTATTGATGTCAATCATCTGCAGGGACATGTGATGGCTCATTTCATCAAGGAGTCAGATGATGACAACAGTCAGCCGCCACTGCCTTTTATCTGCCTGCTTGTCTCTGGCGGTAACTCGCAGATTGTACTGGTGCGTGCCTATAATGACATGGAGGTGCTTGGCCAGACCATCGACGATGCAGCCGGTGAAGCCATTGACAAGTGCTCGAAGGTGATGGGGCTGGGCTATCCAGGTGGTCCCATCATCGACCGGTTGGCTCGTCAGGGAAATCCGAAAGCCTATCAGTTTGCAGAGCCTCACATCCCTGGCTATGACTACAGCTTCTCTGGTTTGAAGACCTCGTTCCTTTACAACCTGCGTAAGTGGATTGTCGACGACCCGGACTTCATAGAGCATCATAAGGAAGACTTGGCCGCGTCGCTGGAGTGGACCATCGTCGACATTCTGATGAAGAAGTTGCGTCTGGCAGTCAAGGATACCGGCATCAAGCATGTGGCAGTGGCTGGCGGCGTAAGTGCCAACAACGGATTGCGCAACGCTTTCCATGACTATGCCCGTCGCTATGGTTGGACCATCTATATTCCTAAGTTCAGCTACACGACTGACAATGCTGCCATGATTGGCATTACGGGCTATTTCAAATATCTTGACGGCGACTTCTGCTCGATGGAAGCACCAGCATTCTCAAAAGTAACTTTTAAGTAAAAAGATAGTGAATATGGATTTTGAAGGAAAGATTATCAGCAGGGAAATCAGTCAACTGCTGTGGGAAAAGGAGAAGACCGTTGCTACGGCTGAGAGTTGTACGGGCGGCAGGATCGCCGAGGCCATCATTGCTGTGCCTGGTGCTTCGAAGTATTTCAAGGGTGGCATCATCAGCTATGTCAATGAGGTGAAGGAACGCCTCCTTGGCGTGAGTCATGAGGTGCTTGAGGAGAAAACGGCGGTCTGTGAGGAGGTGGCAGTCGAGATGGTGAAGGGCGCCTGCAAGGCACTTCAGACCGACTATGCCATCTCGGCTACTGGTGTTGCCGGTCCTACTGGTGGCACAAAGGACATCCCCGTCGGGACTATTTGGCTGGCATGTGGCACCATAGATCATGTCGTCACCTGTAAGGTTGAAGAAGACCATGGCCGCGACATCAACCTGGCCATTGCCACCAACCGTGCAATGAATCTCTTCTGCGAATTCCTTAAGTCTGAGGATGCTGAAGAGGTGTCGGCTGATGCAGAAAGTGATGTAAAATCATAAAAGGTTTTGAATAAAAACATAAAAAAAAGGACTACCGCTGTAGTCCAACCTTTTGTTAACCTTAAATCTAATACTATGAAAAACACATTGCAAATGTAGGTATTTTCTTTTAATCTGCAAGTGTTTTGCTTGAAAATCTTTCAAATTATAACATTTGTTTAACAAATCACCAATTTTGTTAACGTATTTTATATGAATATTATCTGATTGTCGTATGCAAGTTGTATGTCGTGAGGGAGACGGTGCATATTGACTTCACGATGAAGACCGACATCATGGCAGAGATGGGTCAGCCACGTTTGACGGGCGCCGATGCGGCGGGCAAACGAGATGGCGTCGTCGACCAGCTGGTGGCTATGATGTGGTCGGTCGAAACGTAGTGCATTGACGATAAGAATCTCTGTACCTCTGAGAAGCTGTTCCTGGTCAGGGGCGATTGTCTTCATGTCGGTGATGTAGGTGAAATTGCCAAATCGATAGCCGAGTATAGGCATCTTTCCGTGCATCACTTCGACAGGCAGTATGTCGACATCGCCAATGCGAAAGGCATGACCTGCGCTAATCTCATGAAGCCCAATGGCAGGCACGCCGGGATAGCGGTTGGCTTCGAAGCAGTAGGGCAGCATCTGTAGCATGCCCTGACGAGCCAGACGATCAGCATAGACATTGACGTCGCCAAACTGACAGTAGGGTCTGATGTCGTCCATGCCCCCCATGTGGTCGTAGTGTGCGTGGGTGATGAGAATGGCGTCAATCCTGCGGAATGGTTGAGGCATCATCTGCTGCCTGAAGTCAGGGCCGATGTCGACAAGAATGCGTGTCTGCTCAGTTTCGACGAGAATGGAGCAGCGCAGCCGATGGTCGAGAGGATCGTCCGAGCGGCATACCTCGCACTGGCAGCCCAGTACGGGGACACCACATGACGTGCCAGTGCCAAGTATTGTGATCTTCATTGCTGTTCGGAATGCTATCGTTGTGAAAGAGTGTTCATACTATGTTGACTTCAGGATGGAGTTCGATGCCAAACTTGCGCTTGACGTCGTCCTGAATAGCCCGGCAAAGAGCCACAACCTCATCGCCCGTGGCTCCACCAAGATTGACAAGTACTAATGGCTGACGTTGGTGGACACCGGCACGCCCCATGCTCCGACCTTTCCATCCACACTGGTCGATCAGCCACGCGGCAGGAATCTTAACCCTTTCCGTATCAACCTCGTAATGAGGCATATCCGGGTAATTGCTGACGAGTCGCTCAAAGTGCTCACGACTGATAATGGGATTCATGAAAAAGCTGCCGGCATTGCCGAGCACAGACGGGTCAGGCAGTTTCTGGCGACGTATGTCGATGATGACCTGTCGGAGTTGTTCGGCGGTAGGCGATGTGATCTGCCGTCGCGCCAACTCCTCACTGATGTTGCCATATCCGACGCGTAGAGTCTCGTCCTGAGGGAGCCGATAGCAGACCTGACATATCAGGAATCGATTCTTCCATTCATGTTTGAAACGGCTGTCGCGGTAGGCATAATGACATTCTGCTGCATCGATGACCACCATTTGGCCAGTGGCTATGTCGACTGCACGGATGTGGTCGATATATTGGGCTACTTCAACACCATAAGCGCCGATGTTCTGAATGGCAGAGGCACCGACGTCGCCTGGGATGAGTGACAAGTTGACAAATGCCGAATAGCCCTGGCTGACGGTCCATCTGACCGTCTCCTCCCATTGCTCGCCACTGCCACATTCGAGCAGCAATGTGCCGTCGGCCTGGGCTTTGATGGTTCTGCCTTTGATGGCCGACCGCACCACGATGCCGGGGAAGTCTTTAGTTAGCAGAAGATTGCTGCCTTCGCCGATGATGAGAAATGGATGGTCGGCTTCACGCAGCATCCGTGCTGCTTCAATCGCCTCATCGTCAGAGGTGTATTCGATGAACTGTCGGCAGCATGCTGACAGCCCAAACGTGTTGTGAGCCTTTAGAGGATAGTCATTCCTGATTGTCATATTCCTTTTGTATGAAAGGGAGGAAATTATTCAACGAGCTTGACGAGCATCCAGCGGTCGCCCACCAAGCGGAAGGTGAGTTCTTGCTCCAATCCGTTTGAGATGCCGCGTACGACGAGAATCTTCTGACGCGATTGGGGATTCTGCGCCGCATAGACAATGTTGAAGAGCATGCGCTGGGGGAGCTCCGGACGGAAAGCATCCCAAAAGTCGGGGGTGATGACGCCTTCCATCTGTGAGAAGTCATCGTCAGGGTCAGGCCCGATAAACTCAATCTCTTCGGCCAGACTCTGACGCTGGAATACCGAGTCAGTGACGAACTTCTGATAGAAAGCAATAAATTCGGCGTTAGCGTTGCGGGGCAGCGTCTGGTTGCGGATTTCTGTCAGCATCCAGCGTCCTGTAGCACGGCTGAACAAATACTGTCGAACGAAGGACTGGTCAAGGAAAATCTTTTCCAGTGCGACATTGACGAGAGCCGTGTCTTGCGTCAGTTGCATCTGGTCCTCATGATCGAACATCAGGGTGTATTCACCTTGGTGCATGAAGAAATGCTCCATCTGCCACTTGTCCGGGGCGATGTATTCCTTCTTAGAACCGCTGTTGACAAGTAGCGGAAACTTGATACGCTCCTTCTGCAGTCGATGGTTGGAGGCGAAGTTGAAGATAAAGTCGTCGAAGAGCTCGTCGGCCGACTGTGGCAGGGGTTCCTGAGCGATCAGTTCGTCGCGTGCTTCCTCCTCCGTGAGTTGCTTGGACTCATCGGCAATTATCGTAAGCGAATCATCGTCATCGATGTCGTCGGGCCCGACGTCTTTATTTTGGCCTCCTCTGCATCCGCTAATCAGCAGGACTGCCATCATCAGAGGCATGAATCTCTTTAACATCTTCGTGCGTTAGTACATCTTTTTCTGTTTTGGACTGCAAAGGTACAAAAAATCGAGCGAAGAGCAAAAAAATGTAGGAAAAAATTTGGCCAGTTCGGGAAAAAGCATTACCTTTGCATCCGCAATCCCGCAGAAAGGACCCGTAGCTTAGCTGAATAGAGCGTCAGATTCCGGTTCTGAAGGTCAAGGGTTTGAATCCCTTCGGGTTCACCAGGGGCCTGTTAGCGGCAGGTTTTGATAGGAGCATAGCTCAGTTGGTTTAGAGCGCTTCAGTCACATTGAAGAGGTCTTGGGTTCGAGTCCCAATGTTCCTACCAGGTTTTGCAGAGACTTCCAGTTAGAGGAATGTCTCTGCTTTTTGTTTTCTCAAAGTTTATCTTTCATCTCTTGATTATTTTTGAAAATGGAATTATGTTACGCTTAAAAATGCAAAGAGAGAGGGATGTGTGCCCTCTCTCTCTGTGATTCCGTTGGGACTCGAACCCAAGGCCCACAGCTTAGAAGGCTGTTGCTCTATCCAGCTGAGCTACGGAACCGAGCATTGCTTTGCTCTTAGCGGTTGCAAAGGTAGTCATTTTTTGTGAAACAGCCAAATTTTAGACCTTAAATCTGATATAGGCCCGATCGTCGAACGAATTATTTCCTTCGGCAAAAGCCTTGGTAGCCTTAAAAAGGCCAATGTTGAGCGGGTCGTTAGCTTTCTGTTCCGAGAGTTTGGCCTCAGATTCTGCCAGGGTGGGGCAGAGCCGTGGATAGCCATCAGAGGCCAGGACGATTTCCCATGGCTGGAAGTCGAGTGTGATGATGCGGACGTGCTGCTCCGGGATGGGAAAGCCGTCGATGACGGAGTAACTGACATTCTGTTGCTTCATCGTCTCGAGCATCAGGGGGATGATGGCTGCACGCGCGGTGTCGTCGCTAAGGTAGTGATCCCATGGCTCGGGGCTGCTCTTGATGATTTCTGCACGCTGCTCTGCCAGCTTCTGCTCGTAGGGCTTAGGGTTGTCGAAATATTCGTCGCCGACCAGGCACTTGCAGTCGCCAATCATCCAGATCTCGCGTCGCAGACGGCTGAATACGACGGCGCTGGCAGCCATGCGATCCTCGGGATGCGCCGCAAGGTGTGGCAGTAATGAGGACTTGTAGTGCTGTCGGAAAAGACGGGTTGTCCCAATGCAAAACTGATGGCATGTCGTGGTCTTGGGCATACGACGGATATAGCTACTGACAAGTCGCATCGCTATTTCACCGTTGCTGCGTCCAAAAATGTTGAAGCTCTTGTAGCAACGACGTGTTGACTTCGAGGTGGAACCGTCTATGACGGCAATGAAGTCATCGCTTACGACGATGCCGTCCTCGCTTTTCTTCGTGGGGTTTTTCGGTATAAGGGCTTGTTCTATGATTTGCATGAATGTCTGTCGGAGTGAAAGGAGTGGATGATGATGTAGGCGTTTTATACAATCGGGGAATGAGGTCTGGCCGACCGATGCGGCGCAGACTCTGCTCAATATTGCGACGCTCCTCTGGTTTATACCAGAAGAAATATTGTCGCTGAGCCAACTTCTCACGGGGCGTTTTGGCCGAAAAAACGGGTTCAAGGGTGTAAGGATCGAAACCTGTGTACCACGTCTCTGTGGCAACGGTCATGGGCGTGGGCGTGAAGTCCTGCACCTGTTCGAGCTGGAAGTCCATGTCTTTCGTGAGGACGGCCAGCTCGGCCATGTCTTCCTCATGGCATCCGGGATGCGACGAGATGAAGTAGGGGATGATTTGCTGACGCAGGTGTTCCTCGCGGTTGATGCGGTCGAAGATGCGCTTAAACTCTCCGAACTGACTGAACGACGGCTTGCGCATGAGCATGAGCACGCGGTCGCTGGTGTGCTCGGGAGCCACTTTGAGCCGTCCGCTGACGTGGCGTGTGATGAGTTCGCGGGCATATTGCATGGCGGAGCGATTGGCCGCCTCGTCCTTGCTCTTATATAAAATAAGGTCATAGCGCACACCACTGCCGATGAAACTCTTCTTGATGCCAGGCAGGGCGTCGACGGCATGGTAGACGTCGAGCAACTTGTCGTGACTGGTGTCGAGGTTAGGGCAGATGTGCGGATGGATGCACGAGGGGCGACGGCATTTCTCGCAGGCATTGAGGTTGCGGCCGTGCATGCCGTACATATTGGCTGACGGGCCGCCAAGGTCGCTGAGGTAGCCCTTGAAGTCAGGCATTTCGATGACTTGCTTCACCTCGCGCAGGATACTCTCCTTGGAGCGACAGGAGATGAACTTGCCCTGATGGGCAGAGATAGTGCAGAAGGCGCAGCCGCCGAAACAGCCGCGATGGATGTTGACCGAGAACTTGATCATCTCGTAGGCGGGGATGCGCTTGCCCTTATACTTGGGGTGGGGCAGACGCGTGTAGGGCAGGTCGAACGAGGCGTCGAGTTCCTCGGTGGTCATCGGAGGGTAGGGGGGATTGACGATGACGACCCGTTCGCCCACCTGCTGCAGCAGGCGCTGGGCATGCATCATGTTCGACTGTTCCTCGATGTGGCGGAAGTTCTCGGCCTGTGCCCGCTTGTTGCGCAGACACTCCTCATGGGAATGCAATAGAATATCGGCCGCTTTGACGGTAGCAAAGCGGTGCTTTGAGGGCAACAAAGCGGCACTTTGAGGCAACTGAAGTGCCGCTTCGAAAGGCTCGCCGCGGTCCAACAATCTGGCCAACTCGACGATAGGCTTTTCGCCCATGCCATAAATGATCAGGTCGGCCCCCGAATCGACCAGGATGGAGGGGCGCAGACGGTCCTGCCAATAGTCGTAATGGGTGAGTCGGCGGAGCGAAGCCTCGATACCGCCGAGCACGACGGGCACGTCGGGATAGAGTTTCTTCAGAATCTGGGTGTATACGATGGTGGGGTATTCGGGGCGCATGTCATGGCGCCCGTCTGGCGAATAGGCATCCTCGGAGCGCAGGCGGCGGGCGGCGGTGTACTTGTTGACCATGGAGTCCATGCAGCCAGGCGCGATGCCAAAGAACAGGCGTGGGCGCCCCAGCTTGCGGAAGTCGCGATAGTCACCGTGCCAATCGGGCTGCGGAACGATGGCGACGCGGAATCCGGCGGCCTCGAGGGTTCGCCCAATGACGGCTGCCCCGAACGATGGGTGGTCGACATAAGCATCACCCGAGAACAGGATCACGTCGACGTAGTCCCATCCACGAAGCTCCAGTTCCTTCTTGGTGGTCGGAAGGAAGTCAGTCAGCCGATACTCCATCCTCTTTCTTTTCCAGCCATTCTACGTAGAGCTGTAATAGGTTCTGCAGCCCCAATGCCTTCATGTTCGAGTGGTAGACCACATCGAGGCAGAGGTCGAGCAGGTCCTTATCGAGTCCGGCCTCAGATTCGAGGAGTGAGCGGACGTTGAGCTTCAGCTTGTCGAGCACCTGCTCATCAACAAATCCGTTGGAATCGATGAGGTCGCGTAACAACTGATAACGCTCGATTGTTGCCAGATGTTGCTCAGTCACATCGATGCTCCGAGAGCCCGAAGCGTTAGTTAATATCTTTGCCATAATTATTTGTTTGTTAAGAAATTAAGTATGCCGCGCATGATGCTGGCACGCTGTTGTTTGTCCATAATACATTCGAAGGGGAATCCCATGGTGAACGACCGGTAGTCGACGCCCTGATAAGCCACAGCAGCACTGGTGTCGTCGTTCAGATAGACCATGGCGGGGAAGGCTGTCCCGACGGGCATGAGCACATCGGTGCTGGTGGCGGCATAGTGGCGGTCGTTGAGCTGGCTATAGATACGGAAGTCGAGACCAAGGCCGCTGACGGCCGAATTGTTCAGCTGGTTCGGACGTATGTACTCGGCCTTCAGGAGCTCGCGGAGCATCGCCTTGTCTGCATCGGTTGTCTGGTCGCTCCCGACGTATGCGCCGCTGACCAGCAATCGGCCGCCATGCGACGTGAAATCGCGCAGCGCAGCCTGTAGTGAGGGCCGGATTGACTTATAGCTGACGAGGCTATGACCATCGTCCTTCTCAAGCCCAAGCATGAGGTCGACCACTTCGTAGGGCAGCAGAGAGGCATTACCACTCTCGACAGCCTGTGACGAACAGCTGACAAAGCTGAATCCGCCGGCCATGGCGATGGCCTCGGCATGCGTGCGGACGTCTGTGAAATCGTTGCCTGCGATGAAATAGCCGGCCAGTTCGCCAGAGGTGAAGCCTAAGCCGGTGGAATCCTCAATGCCGATCTGGCGCGGGTCGAACACTTGCTGACGGCCGAGGAAACCTGCTGTCACACCATAGCTGACACCTGGGTCCTCGTCGAAGTCGAACCCTTGTCCGTAGCGACTGACGGCGGGAGACGACAGTCGATGGAATCCGTTGACGATGAGCGCCGTATGTTCAGCCGTAGGGTCGTAGAATGCAGAGAGCACTTCCGTCGGGAAGCTCTGACCACCGTCGTTGGTGGCCGTGACCCGGAAGTGATGGAGCACGCCTGGCGTCAGCCGTACGTTGCACGATGTGCCGCGTAGAGTGGTGCCGTTGTCGAAGTCGCCGTCGCCTTGAGCCATGTAGAGCACATAGCCAGTTGGCTCTGACGTGGGTTCATGACCATCAATGAGCCCCTGCCAGCTGAGGCGCACTTCGCCTCGTTTGTCTGTGAACTCAATGTGGAAATTATCGGGGGAAATCGGTTGAACAACACATTTCTCGCCATGCCGCGAGGTGATATAACGGAGCAGCGTCTTGTAAATAGAGCGTGCAAGGGTAAAACGGAAATTGGGATCCTGTCCATAACGCATGTCGCCAAAGTTCTGGTGCGACATCGTTTCGAGGATGGCGCTGGGCACGACGGGCACTCGCGTCTCGGAATAGTTGCGGTCGTAGAGCTTACGCAACGTCCATTCTCCATAACGATACTGGAGGTCGGCTGTTGTGTTGTTGAGCAGGTCAGTTGCTAATTCGTGTGAGGCCTGGCGACTCATTCCTGCAGCCAGTTGTGGGTCGCCGAAGCCAGTAGTGCAGATAGAGAGCGTACCATAGACGCCGAGTCCCGTGTCGGTGTGGCCAGCATCGCTGTGAATGGCCAGCGACAATTCAATAGGGACATGGAGTCCGGCAGAGTCGGGAGCATAGACAGAACCGCCCAACAGGTGGTTGGTCATGAGCGAACGCACGTTGATGTCGTCAGCATAGTCGTTGGTGCCTTCACGTCCGCTGTACACCTTGTAAGGCATACCAGCCCATTGCGCATAATAGCGGGCTCCCTCGAGACAGCGAGGATAGCCGCTCGTGGTGCCGCCTCGCTCTATATTGCCCATACCTCCGCCGAAACGGACGGCATCGGCCGTGACAACACCATTGCGGTGCTGACTGACGTTGCTCAATTCAACGCGGTTGCGCTCAGAGCATCCGCCCTCGAAATCAAACGTACCAAGGTAGACCCATGTGCCGCCACCCATCTGCTGATTGACACGGAACTCCGTAGGCTGCCCCTTATGCCAGACGGTGTAGCGAGCATCATCGACACTCTCGTCCATCGTGGCATAACTGACGTAGACGGCATAACGGCCTGACGATGGCAGTTGGGGCTGATAGCTAATCGTACTCTGGCGCGATTTGTTTCTGGTCGACTCCGTCATGCGGAGAGTGCCTGCCTCAAAAGGATTCTCGCCATCGTGATAGACGCCTTCATGACGGGCAAAGCCTCGCATGGGTGCATCGACCCACTTGTGCTGGAAGTCGCGCTCCTGATAGTAAACGAGTGAAGCGTGATCGTCGTTGTCGACAATCACCTCATGGCGTTGCCAGTCGCGCTCACGTGGGGTAAACACCACGGCACCGGCATTTTCGAGCATCGGTATCAGATAGGGGACGACAATTGTCTGTGTGAACAGATCCTCGTTCGTGCAGAAAAGCGGCGGGCGCTGCCATTTCCATTGCTGTTCGTCGACAGAATAATAACGTCCATGACTGGCCCACAACGAGAGATGACGCCCGTCGAGTCCGCGCTCGATGGAGTAGGGACGCGATTCATTTTTGACCCAAGGTTCACCCCGATGGTCGATTTTGCCCCACGAGGTGGTCTGGGCACCGACTATCGTACTGGAGACGAGCAGCATAAAGACGGATAACACCTTATAGCTCCACATTTCCGATAGTAAAGTTTTCTGGTTTTCGACCCTTGAAGTCCTTGAAATAGAGTTTTATCTGGCGGAGATCGGCCTCGACGTCACCTGTCGGGATAACAGTGCGGGTGCATTGGATGAGTTTCCGCTCATAGTCGAGTCCATAAAGCAGAATGGGTAGCCGTGCCTTGAGGGCAATGAAATAGAATCCCTTCTTCCACTCCTCGACTCTCGACCGCGTGCCTTCGGGGGTGATACAAAGCCTGAACTTGTCGTTCTTGCAGGCTGCATCGGCCATGGCATTCGTCATACTCGTATGCTTTTGCCGATAGACGGGAATGCCTCCCATGAGACGAAGAATGGGACCAAGGGGCCAGAAAAACCACTCCTTCTTCATCATGAAGTTGCTTCCCAGACCCATGGCCTGGTTATAGAGCTGTCCGATGAAAAAGTCCCAGTTGCTGGTGTGTGGTGCCAGACAGATGATATACTTATCGGGATGGGGCTCAGTGACATCCTGAGTCCATCCCATACGTTTGAACAATATCCAACGACAAAACTTACGCCACATTTCAATGATTGTTGATCTGATCCACAATGTCGCTCACATGAGCCATGAATTTCTCGCGCAAGTCCTTGTAGTAAAGTTTTGGCTTCATGCCCGGCTCGGGATGCGACACACGGGTTGTGAATTCGGCTTGCGTCTTGATAATCGATGCCAAGAGGGCTACTGCGTCGTCCTTGTGATTCTCGGGGCTGTATAGAGATGCAGCCACACATTCGACGAAAAGCTCCTCGCAAATGGCATTGATTGCTTGCTTTAATGCCCTTTTGTTTGCCATTTCAGTTAAATATTATGTTTGCATCGCCAAAGTTAAGAAAAAAAAACGAAACTACAAAGGGTTTTCGCAAAAAAAAGTGGTAAATGTGATTATTTCTCGTAGGAAATGTGTAATTTTGCATCGCGAAAGCATATAAGATTATTCATTATAAAATAATAGGTTTAGTAAATTATGGAAAAAAGTGCATTGCAGATTGCAAGAGCCGCGTATCAGCCCAAACTGCCACGCGGTTTGCAGGGTGCAGTAAAGGTGCAGGAGGGTGCTCCTACACAGAGTGTCGACAATCAGGATGAGATCAAAGCTCTCTTCCCCAACACCTACGGTATGCCTCTCGTCGAGTTCATCCCCGGTGAGGAGACGAAGCATGAGCCGATGAATGTCGGTATCATTCTCTCAGGCGGTCAGGCTCCTGGCGGCCACAACGTGATAACGGGCTTGTTCGATGCCGTCAAGCGTCTGAATCCCGAGAGCCGCCTCTATGGCTTCATATTGGGCCCTGGCGGCTTGGTCGACCATAACTATATGGAACTGACGAAGGATATCATCGATGAATATCGCAACACTGGCGGTTTCGACATGATTGGCTCTGGCCGTACGAAGCTCGAGAAGGAAGAACAGTTTGAAAAAGGTCTCGAGATTATTCGCGAGCTCAACATCAAGGCCATCGTCATCATTGGTGGCGACGACTCGAACACAAACGCTTGTGTGCTAGCAGAATACTATGCCGCAAAGAACTACGGTGTGCAGGTTATTGGTTGTCCTAAGACTATTGACGGCGACTTGAAGAACGATCAGATTGAAACGTCGTTTGGTTTCGACACCGCTTGCAAGACCTATTCAGAGCTTATCGGTAACATCGAGCGCGACTGCAACTCAGCCCGTAAGTATTGGCACTTCATCAAGGTGATGGGTCGTTCGGCTTCACACATTGCACTGGAGTGCGCCTTGCAGACGCAGCCCAATGTTTGCCTCATTTCTGAAGAGGTTGAGAAGAATGACTTGACGCTTGACGACGTCGTCACATATATTGCCAACGTCGTGGCACGTCGTGCTGAGGAAGGTAACAACTTCGGTACGGTTATTATTCCTGAGGGACTCATTGAGTTCATCCCTGCCATTAAGAAACTTATTGCAGAACTCAACGACGTCCTCGCACGTCCTGAGGCTAAGAATCTGAGCCGCGACGAACAGATTGACTTCGTCAAGCAGCAGATCAGCGACGAGAACCTCGCCGTATTTAACTCGCTACCGACGAGCGTTGCTCATCAGCTTGCCCTCGACCGTGATCCTCACGGCAATGTCCAGGTTAGTCTCATTGAGACGGAAAAACTCCTGTCCTCAATGGTTGCCACGAAACTGGAGCGCTGGCGCAAGACTGGCATGTTCAAGGGTAAGTTTGCCACTCAGCATCACTTCTTCGGCTACGAGGGACGCTGTGCTGCCCCCTCCAACTTCGACGCAGACTACTGCTATGCACTTGGCACAAGCGCTGCCCAGCTCATCGCTAATGGCAAGACGGGCTACATGGCAATCGTAAAGAACACGACAGCTCCAGCTGATGAGTGGAAGGCTGGCGGTGTGCCCATCACCATGATGATGAACATGGAGCGCCGTAACGGCCAGATGAAGCCTGTCATCCGCAAGGCCCTCGTCGATCTTGAAGGTATGCCCTTCAAGACCTTTGCCGAGCAGCGCGAGCGCTGGTCACGCGAGACTGCCTACGTCTATCCTGGCCCAATCCAGTACTGGGGCCCGACAGAGGTCTGCGACCAACCGACTCGTACGCTGGCCCTCGAACAGGCCAAATAAGCATTTCTCTGAATGCCTTCCGTACAAAAGAAGAAAACAAAAGCTAAACGTAAAGCCACGCGAACCAAGCGACAGAAAACCACATGGTTCGCGTGGCTACGTCGTCATCTGCCAGGCTGGGCGTGGTGGCTCGGCGGGGGTGCCATAGCAGCATTGTATGTCTGGGCTTTCTATTATTTCTTTGTATCCCCTTACGGACTGCGATGGAAAGCCCTCTTTGGCGACGTCAATTATCCTGAAGGCTACGACATCCATGGCATTGACATCTCCCACTATCAGGGCAACATCGACTGGGAACTGCTCCGCAATCGCGGCACAATCGACGAATGTCCCATACGTTTTGTGATGATTAAGGCTACGGAGGGCTCCAACCGCATTGATCCTAAGTTTGAATACAATTTCCAGCAAGCCCATGAGTATGGGTTCACGCGTGGCGCGTACCATTTCTATAGTACGCAATCCTCGGCTAAGGAGCAGGCAGAACACTTCATCCGACAGGTGAAGTTGATTAAGGGCGACCTTCCCCCTGTGCTCGATGTCGAACAGAAGCCGAAAGACCAGACCGATACGGAATTCAAGAGTAGTATCCTGGAGTGGCTCAACCGTGTGGAAGCACACTATCAGGTGAAGCCTATCCTCTATACCTATTATAAGTTTAAGATGGCCTATCTGAACGATACCATCTTCAATCAGTACCCCTACTGGATTGCGCACTACTACGTCGATAGCGTTGCCTATAAAGGACCATGGAAGTTCTGGCAGCACACCGACGTAGGTCGTCTGCCCGGCATAAAGGGCGATGTTGACTTCAACATCTACAACGGTTCCTATTATGACCTACGACAGCTGACGATCGGAAGTCAGGAAAGCATAGGCGTAGATGCCTACAGAAACAATGAGGAGTAATTCATAGGGATCAAAAAAAAAGAAAGATATGATTAATTCACGACTAATCATATCTTTCATTTTTTATCAAAACTTATCTAATCAAAGAATCGTCTTAACAGCTTCGAGCATGCCCTTGTCCTGAATGAGGTCGAGGTATTGCTTGACGAGCGCATTGAGCCCCTTCACCTTGTTGAGGTCCTCCTGCCAGATGAACTCAGCTGAGAGTACGCCGTCTGTCACCTTCTGCGTGTCTCCAGTAGCCCAGAGGTCGGCAAGGAGCTGCATGATCTTGGGATCATCGTTGGGCGTAATGTCGGCACCGTCAAAACGCTTGCCACCCTTATAATAGGTGATAATAGCAGCCAAGCCGAAGACGAGGCCCTTTGGCAGTTCGCCACGACGCTCCAGATAAGTCTTCACACCAGGCAGGTCACGAGCCTGGAACTTGGGGAAGGAGTTGAGCATGATGCTCGTCACCTGGTGATCGACGAATGGATTGTCAAACCGCTCAAGCACGTCGTTGGCAAACTTCTCAAGCTCCTCAATGGGAAGGTCGAGCGTCTGCATGAGCTCGTCGAACTGTACCTTGTGGATATACTTGCCGATGACTTCATGCTGGCAGGCGTCGCGAACGATATTGACGCCACTGAGATAAGCCACGGGCGAGAGCACCGTGTGGGGACCGTTGAGCAGCGTCACCTTGCGCTTGTGGTAGGGCTCTTCAGAGGGGACAAAGAGAACATGCAGACCAGCCTTGTCGGCAGGGAACTCGCGTGCTACTTCCTTCGGAGCCTCGATGACCCAGAGGTGGAAGTTCTCTGCCTGAACGACGAGGTTGTCGCGATACGAAATCTTCTCCTGAATCTGGGCAATCTCCTTGCGGGGGAAGCCCGGCACGATACGGTCGACGAGTGTGGCATATACGCCGCAGCTGGTCTCGAACCACTGACGGAAGGCCTCGGGCAACTGCCACAGGTCGATATACTTGCGGATGCAGTCCTTCAGCACGTGACCATTGAGGAAAATGAGCTCGCAGGGGAATATAATCAGTCCCTTGGAGGGGTCGCCCTCGAAAGTCTGCCAACGGCGATAGAGCAGCTGGACGAGCTTGCCGGGATAGCTGCTTGCGGGCTTGTCCTCAAGCTTGCATGCAGGATCGAAGGCAATGCCAGCCTCAGTGGTGTTCGAGATGACGAAGCGGATCTCGGGCTGGTCAGCCAGTGCCATGAAGGCGTCGTTCTGTGAATAGGGGTTCAGGCAGCGGCTGATGCAGTCAATGCGCTCCAGCGTGTTGACGGGCTTGCCGTTTTCACGTCCCTGAAGGTTGACGTGGTAGAGGCAGTCCTGTCCGTTGAGCCATTCGATCATGCCCTGAGCAAGGGGCTGCACAATGACGACCGAACCGTTGAAGTCGGTTTTCTGGTTCATGTGCCAGATGATCCAATCTACGAATGCGCGGAGGAAGTTGCCTTCGCCGAACTGAATGACCTTCTCAGGTGCCACACTCTTAGGTGCGAAATGTTTGTTTAGTGGTTTCATTTGTTTGCTTTATGAATTAGTTCGTTTTAAGTTTCGGCAAAGTTACACATTATTTTTTAATTGGCCAAATATTCGAAATATTAAGTCGTAAAAATAACGCGTAAAGGTTTGCGGAATTAGCGGGCCATGACGTACTTATGGAGCGTCCGACGGACGGCACCCGGACCGGCATATAGCTCGCATACCATCCTTTCAATCACATCGCCCAGACCGGCCTCATAGAGGTCGAGGCCGAAGACGTCCTTACGGCTGTAGAGCTTGCGGAGGCATGAGAAATCCTGATCGGGCCGGCCCAGCTCCAACGGGGCAACGATGGCCTGAAGCTCAGCGAGCATGGGATCTGGCGACGGCTCAAAGGGGCGTCCCTCGTCGTCGATGCCTTTCAGATAGCGTGCATAGCCTGCCAGCGTGAGAGGTATGAGCACGAGATTGTCCATGTCAAGGCCGCGGGCGATATATTTCTTGATTGTCTCGCCGAAGCGGATAGGCAGCTTCTGCGAGGTGTCCATGGCTATGCGCTGAGGAGCATCCGGCATGAAGGGATTCGGCAGACGGCGGTTGATGACGGCGCCAATGAATTCGTAGGGGTTAAGGATGCCTGGGTCAGTGACCACGGGCATCGCTTCTATGTAGCCGATCTTCTGGACAAACGGACGCAAGTCTTCGTCCTTCATCTCAGCAGAGATGAGCGTATAGCCGAGCATGCAGCCATAGATTGACATTGCCGTGTGGAGCGGATTGAGGCATGTGGTCACCTTCATCGTCTCGACCTTGTCGACTGTCTCGCGTGTCGTATAGAGGGCGCCGCCCAGATGGAGTGGGGGACGTCCGTTGGTGTAGTGGTCCTCGATGACGAGATACTGCACTTCCTCGGCATTGACGAACGGAGCCGTAAACGTGTGGCGTTCCGTTTCAATATAGTTGTTGTCCTCGAAACCGTCGGCCTCAAGCATCTCTTTCACTTTCTGGTGAGGACGGGGCGTAATCTTGTCGATCATAGACCATGGGAAGGTCACCTTCGTCTCATCCTTCAGATAATCTACAAAGCCCTGTGTGACGAGGCCGTCCTTCAGCCAGCGCTCAGCGTAGGCCATGACGCCAGCCTTCACCCGGTCGCCGTTGTGTGAGCAGTTGTCCATCGACTGGACGGTGAGTGGCAGCTGGCCGGCTTCGTAACGCTCCAGCAGCAGGGCCGTCACCTTGCCCATGGCGAAAACGGGCTTCAGTCCGCGAGCGAGGTCTGCTTCATTGAATGTGTAGCCTTTCTCTGTGATAGTGAAGGAGATCATCTGGAGCGTGGGGCTCTTGAAGATTTCGATGAGACGTTTCCAGTCATCAAATTGATAGTCAGCCTTTAATGCCTCTGTGACGGAGGCTATGACTTTCTTCTCAATATTGCCGTCGGAGCAGAGCGACACGGCCAGCGACAGATTGTCGTAGGGGGCATAGGCTTTGTCGATAACCTCGTAGTCGAAGGTCTCCGCCACGATGACGCCACGGTCGTATTTGCCAGTGTTAAGTGCGTCGTTCAGGATGGCGGCAGGGAATGCACGGAAGATGTTGCCGCCTCCGAAGTGTACCCATGTGGGCTCCTTGTGGGTCTTCTCGCGCAAGGCCTTGATGTCAAACTTAGGGAGCTCGTAGCCTTTCTGCTCCCATTCTGCGGTGTTCAGCTGTCCGCTCAGTATGTCAGTCAGTTTCATATCGATGAACTATGAATTAATCAAAGAATCCTGGTTGTTTGTATTCGATGCCGAGTTCGCGGTCGACGGTGGCCAAGATGCCCTGCACCTGTCCGAGAGCGAACATGCGGCCGAGTAGTGTGTAGCCTGCATTGTGGCCATGGCTCGACTCGTCCATGATGCCGCCAGGGGCGTCGTTGAAAGTCATTCCATGGTCGACGCGCATGGGGAGCTGTGGGTTCTCCTTCTCGAAGATGCGGCAGAGCTCGATGAGGTCGGCCCGACCACCCAGATGCGAAGCCTCAGTGAAGTCGCCGTTGGGGAAGATGTGGCATGAGCGGAGGTGTACGAAATGGGTGCGCGAAGCGAACTTGCGGGCCAGCTCCACCACATTATTATAAGCTCCGGCAGAGAGGCTTCCTGCGCAGAACGTCAGGCCGTTGTGGCGGTTCGGCACAGCGTCGAGGAACCACTGGATGTCCTCCTCCGTACGGACGATGCGCGGCAGGCCAAGAATCTCAATGGGGGGGTCGTCAGGATGGACACACATGTTCATTCCGCACTCGTCGCACGTAGGCATGATGGCTTCGAGGAAGTATTTCATGTTTTCGCGTAACTGCTTCTTGTCGATGCCTTTATATAGCTCGAGGAATTCGCGGAACTTCTGTATGGGGGCCTCGTCGTTCTCAGAGAAGTTGCCTGAGACGAAGCCTTGCGTCTTAATGACGATGTTCTCCACCAGCTTATGGTCTTTCTCTGGGGTCATTGTCTTGGCCAGCTCGTCGCATTCGGCCAGTACGTTGCGGCCCTCGCCCCATCCCTCGGGGAACTTGAATGCTGCCCACTCCTCGCGTGCGCCTTCACGCTTGAGAATGTAAATGTCGAAATAGGCGAACTCGGCATAGTTGAAGTAGAGGTTGGATGCACCGTTGGGATTGAGGTGCATCAGGTCGGTGCGGGCCCAGTCGAGCACGGGCATGAAGTTGTAGCAGATGCAGTGGATGCCCTCGGCGGCAAGATTGCGCAGGCTTTCCTTGTAGACCTCAATCTGTTGGTCGCGGTCCGGCCCTCCGTACTTGATGGTCTCCACGACGGGCAGACTCTCCACGACGCTCCATCGCATGCCATAACTCTCGATATATTCACGCAGTTCGTGGATTTTTTCGCGCGTCCACACTTGTCCCAGCGGCACGTCGTGCAGAGCGGTGACGATGCCCTCGACTCCGATTTGTCTCAGCATGGCAAGTGTGATTTTATCCTTCTTGCCAAACCATCTCCATGTTCTTTCCATTTGATTGTTCTCTTTTAACGGGTTGATTGTTTCAGACGGCAAAGTTACACAAAATAAATTAAACCAAAGAACATTCGGAGCGATTAAAAATGTTAAAATCCAAAGGCAGGCTGCTTTCTTCAGACAAAGTGCCGCTTCAAGATGGTCAAAGTGCCGCTTTGAGGTGCTCAAAGGACCGCTTTGAAGTGGTCAAAGTGCCGCTTTGTCAACCTCAAAGGGCCACTTTGCCAAAGGCATGTCAGAATCCTTTGCAAAGTTTTGGCGCTTTCCGAAAAAAGTATTACCTTTGCAGCCGAATTCGAATTTTTAACTATAGTTTTAGGATGAACATTTCTTATAAATGGCTGAAGGAATACGTCGACTTCGACCTTTCGCCGCAGGAGGTGTGCGATGCACTGACCTCTACGGGACTCGAAGTGGATGCCCTTGAAGAAGTGCAGTCGATACGTGGCGGTCTGAAGGGACTTTACGTCGGACAGGTGCTGACGTGCGAGGCCCATCCGGACAGCGATCACCTGCACGTGACAACAGTTGACCTTGGCAAGGGTGCGCCCTCGCAGATTGTCTGCGGTGCGCCCAATGTGGCTGCAGGTCAGAAAGTCATCGTGGCCGACCTTGGTTGCGTGCTCTACGATGGCGACAAGGAATTTGTAATCAAGAAGTCGAAGCTTCGCGGCGTCGAGTCGTGCGGAATGATTTGCGCTGAGGACGAAATCGGCGTGGGCACGAGCCACGACGGCATCATGGTCCTTCCTGAGGATGCCGTGGTTGGCACGCCTGCCGCAGAGTTCTTCCATCTGGAGAGCGACTGGCTCATCGAGGTTGACATCACGGCCAACCGTGCTGACGCCCTGTCCCATTGGGGAGTGGCCCGCGATCTCTATGCCTGGCTGAAGCGTAATGGCTATCAGACCAGCCTGCACCGTCCGACGGACGAGACATTCCATGTCGACAACCATGACCTGCCCGTTGAGGTGGTCATTGAGAACACGGAAGCCTGCAAGCGCTACGCCTGCGTCAGCTTGACGGACTGCGAGGTGAAGGAGTCGCCCGAATGGCTGAAGACTAAGCTGAATACGATCGGACTCCGTCCTATTAATAATATTGTGGACATCACCAACTACGTGATGCATGCCTATGGACAGCCGCTTCACTGCTTCGATGCCGATATGGTGAAGGGTCACAAGATTGTTGTAAAGACGATGCCCGAGGGCACACCCTTCGTCACGCTTGACGGTCTTGAGCACAAGCTGAGCGATCGCGACCTGGCCATCTGCAACGCAGAGGAGCCCATGTGCATCGCAGGCGTCTTCGGCGGTAAGGGCAGCGGTACTTATGAGACCACGCGCAACGTGGTACTGGAAAGTGCCTACTTCCATCCCACCTGGATTCGCAAGTCGGCCCGCCGTCATGGTTTGTCGACAGACGCGTCGTTCCGCTTTGAGCGCGGTATCGACCCCAACGGCGTCATCTATGCCCTGAAGCAGGCAGCCCTGCTCTGTCAGCAGCTGGCTGGCGGCAAGGTGTCGATGGACATCTGCGACGTCTATCCCGAACGGATCGAGAATCCTCGTGTGGAGCTGGCCTATGCCTATGTCAACAGCCTCATCGGCAAGGATATCCCGGCTGAGACCATCAAGAGCATCTGTGAGACGCTGGAGATGAAGGTGGTCAGCGAGACGGCCGAAGGGCTGGTGCTTGACGTGCCTGCTTATCGTGTCGACGTCACGCGTCCTTGCGACGTCGTGGAGGACATTCTCCGTATCTATGGATATAATAATGTGGAGATTCCCACCCAGCTCAAGTCGAGTCTGGTCATCAAGGCCGACGAGGACCGCAAGCACAAGCTGCAGAACCTTGTCAGCGAACAGCTTGTCGGAGAAGGATTTAATGAGATACTGAACAACTCGCTGACGAAGTCGGCTTACTATGGCGACCGTCAGGATGTCGTGCGTATCATGAATCCCCTTTCGCAAGACTTGGGCGTGATGCGCCAGACGCTGCTCTATGGCGGACTGGAAAGCGTGGAATATAATGTGAAGCGCAAGTCGCCCAACCTCCGTTTCTTCGAGTTCGGAAATTGCTATTTCTTCGATCCGGAGAAGCTGAGCGACGACAACCCCATGCAGGCCTACAAGGAGGAGAACTACCTTGGCCTGTGGGTGACGGGCAAACGCGTGGAAGGCTCGTGGGCACATCCTGATGAGGACTCCAGCTATTTCGAACTGAGCGCCTATGTCCAGAATATTCTCAGCCGTATCGGACTTAAACAAGGTGCTACCGTAACGAAGAAGACGGACAACCCGCTCTTCTCTGCGGGTGTCGTTGTCGAGAATCGTGGCGGCAAGAAGCTCATAGAGATGGGCATTATCGCTAAGCAGGTACTAAAGAAGTTCGATTTGCTGCAGCCCGTCTATTTCGCTGAGTTGAACTGGACGCAGCTGATGAAGGCCACGAAGAAGAATCAGGTGCTGTATAGCGAGATATCGAAGCAACCTGCAGTCAGCCGCGACCTGGCTCTGCTGGTCGACACCAGCGTTGAGTTTGCACAGATTGAGCAGATAGCCCGCCAGTCGGAGAAGAAACTGCTCAAGAAGGTGGAACTCTTCGACGTCTATGAGGGCGATAAGCTGCCAGCCGGCAAAAAGTCGTATGCCGTCAACTTCATCCTTCAGGACACGGAACGCACGATGAACGATAAGCAGATTGATGCCGTCATGCAAAAACTCATCGCTCAATTGAAGAAGCAATTGGGTGCAGAACTTAGATAACAATAAATAAAATAATAATTACAATCCAATGGGAAGAGCATTTGAATACCGTAAAGCTACAAAGCTGAAGAGATGGGGCCACATGGCCAAGACGTTTACAAAGATCGGCAAGCAGATTGCCATCGCCGTGAAGGCTGGCGGACCTGAGCCCGAGAATAATCCCGCCTTGCGCGCCATCATCGCCAATGCCAAGCGCGAGAACATGCCGAAGGACAACATCGAGCGTGCCATCAAGAACGCTATGGGCAAGGACCAAAGCGACTACAAGGAGGTGAGCTACGAAGGCTACGGCCCTCACGGCGTAGCTATCTTTGTCGAGGCGCTGACTGACAACACCACCCGCACGGTGGGCGACGTCCGTTCCGTCTTCAATAAGTTCAGCGGCAATCTGGGCACACAGGGCTCCCTGTCGTTCCTCTTTGACCACAAGGCCGTCTTTACCTTCAAGAAGAAGGATGGACTCGACATGGACGAGACGATCCTCGACCTGATTGACTACGGTGTGGAGGACGAGTTCGACGAGGACGAGGAGAGCGGCGAGGTCACCATCTATGGCGATCCCTCAAGTTTCAGCGCCATCCAGAAGCATCTCGAGGCTGAGGGCTATGAGGTTACGGGAGCTGAGTTTACCCGTATCCCCAACGATCTGAAGGACGTCACCCCCGAGCAGCGCGAAGCCATCGACAAGATGGTGGAGAAGCTTGAGGACTTCGACGACGTTCAGACCGTCTACACCAACATGAAGCCCGCTGAGGAGTAAGAGATGGCTGTGAAGCATATCATGTATGAGCCGAAAGGTGTTTGCTCCAGGCTCATTGACGTGACGGCCGACGAGAACAACGTCATCCAGCAAGTCTTTTTCCTTGGAGGTTGCAACGGCAATCTCCAAGGTATTTCTTTGCTCGTGCGTGGACAGAAGATTGATGACGTCATCAAACGGCTCAACGGCGTCCGATGCGGGACGAAAGGGACCTCTTGTCCTGATCAGCTCTGCCGAGCCCTTGAACAGCTACGTGAGACAAAAGCAGAGAGTTGAGACTATCGTCAGGCTCAACTCTCTGCTTTATTTGTAGTCGTTCTTGGTCAGTATGGCCTCGAACAGGACCTTCTCTGGATTGGATTCCGAACGGTAGGTGTACTGGAAATTGAAGCCACGCTCGCGATAGATGCGATAGCTCGGCTCATTGCGCAACTCGTCGATAAGCGCCTGGCGGAGTCTGTCGAACTCCAGGTCCTCGCGGTCCGCTTCGCCTGTCAGCCGATAGAACTTCTGTAGCGTCCGCGTGGGAACATCAAACACCATGCTGTCCATGACCTGCATCTCCATTTGCATCGGACACTTCTCAGCCGTAAACTTCCTGGCTTGACGTGCGGCCTGCTCCTCGAGCGACTCCTGGCAGGCTGTGAATCCCAACGCAAGGGCCGCAAATAAGATGAATTTTCTCATATTGCTCTTTATTTTTATACTTTTTGCGCCGCAAAGATACAAAAAAAAACTTAAATAGGGCATAATCGGCATTTTTTTTCGTAACTTTGCAAGCCATAAGCGTAAAGACTAATATGAATCATATCCGGAATTTCTGTATCATTGCACATATCGACCACGGAAAGTCAACGCTGGCCGATCGTCTGCTTGAGCGCACCAACACCATTCAGGTGACTGAGGGACAGATGCTCGACGACATGGATCTTGAGCGCGAGCGAGGCATCACCATCAAGAGTCACGCCATCCAGATGGAATATTTTCGCGATGGTCAGAAATATATTCTCAATCTGATTGACACCCCGGGCCACGTCGACTTCTCCTATGAGGTCAGCCGCAGCATTGCCGCATGCGAGGGAGCCCTGCTCGTGGTTGACGCCACGCAAGGCGTTCAGGCTCAGACGATCTCCAACCTCTACATGGCCATCGACAATAATCTTGAGATCATTCCCGTCATCAATAAGATCGACATGCCATCGGCCATGCCAGACGAGGTCGAGGACGAAATCATCGACCTCATTGGCTGCGACCGCTCCGAGATTATCCGCGCCAGTGGCAAGACAGGCGAGGGAGTCGACGAGATCCTCAATGCCGTTGTCGACCGTATCCCTCATCCAGAGGGCGACGAGAAGGCTCCTCTTCAGGCCTTGATCTTTGACTCAGTGTTCAATTCCTTCCGTGGCATCATTGCCTACTTCAAGATTCTGAACGGCACCATCGCCAAGGGCGACAAGGTCAAGTTCTTCAATACCGGCATGGAATACGATGCCGACGAGGTGGGCGTGCTCAAGATGGATATGATACCCAGACAGGAACTCCGAACGGGCGATGTGGGCTATATAATAAGCGGAATAAAGAACTCCAAGGAGGTCAAGGTGGGCGATACGATCACTCACGTTGCCCGTCCATGCGATAAAGCTATTGAGGGCTTTCAAGAGGTCAAGCCAATGGTCTTTGCTGGTGTCTATCCTATTGACCCCACTGACTATGAGAATCTGCGCGCCTCGCTCGAGAAGCTGCAACTTAACGACGCCTCGCTGACTTTCCAGCCCGAATCGTCAGTGGCCCTCGGATTCGGCTTCCGTTGCGGATTCCTGGGATTGCTCCACATGGAGATAGTCCAGGAACGCCTCGACCGCGAGTTCGACATGGACGTTATCACAACAGTGCCCAACGTCAGCTATATGTGCTACACTAAGCAAGGCGAAGTCAAGGAGGTGCATAACCCGTCAGGGTTACCCGACCAGACTCTGATTGATCACATCGAAGAGCCTTACATACGCGCTTCGATCATCACCGCCTCGGCATATATCGGCCCCATCATGACCCTTTGTCTCGACAAGCGTGGCGAACTCATCGACCAGCAATACGTCTCAGGTAATCGCATGGAACTTCACTTCATGCTGCCACTGGGCGAGATTGTCATCGACTTCTACGACAAGCTCAAGAGCATCTCGAAGGGCTATGCCTCGTTCGATTATCATGTCGACTCGTTCCGGCCTTCAAAGCTTGTCAAGCTCGACATCCTGCTCAATGGCGAGTCGGTTGATGCCCTTTCCACACTGACCCATCAAGACAACGCCGTCACCTTTGGGCGGCGCATGTGTGAGAAACTGAAAGAACTCATTCCCAGACAGCAGTTCGACATAGCCATACAGGCCGCCATTGGCGCCAAGATCATTGCCCGCGAAACGGTCAAACAGGTGCGTAAGGATGTACTGGCCAAGTGCTATGGCGGCGACGTCACCCGCAAGCGCAAACTTCTTGAGAAACAGAAGCGCGGCAAGAAACGAATGAAGCAGATTGGAAACGTCGAGGTACCTCAGAAGGCCTTCCTCGCTGTCCTGAAGTTAGATTGATCCTTGCAATAACATTAACTATAATCCTTAATCTACCCTATACAATCCATGCCAACTTTAAGCCTTACCCCACGCGATGTGGCCCGCGAACTGGCCCGCCGTTACAGTACGATGACCCATGACGAGCTCGACATGTTGGAGTCGATTCTCGTCCCCATGAAATATGCCAAGGGAGAGACGATTCTCAATGACGGCGATGTCTGCCGCTACATCTACTGGATTGTCAAGGGCCTCGTGCGACAGTACTATTTCAAGAACGGAAAGGAACTGACCGAATACATGGCTGCCGAGAATACTATCTGTATGAGTATTGAGAGTCTCTTTCGCGAGGCACCCTCGCATCAGATTATTCATGCCCTTGAGCCAACAATCATATTTGCTCTTCCGATGAAGGACCTCGAAGCGGTCGCCATGAAAAGCGTTAATATCCAAATGCTCTATCGTAAGATTCTTGAAGAGTCGCTCATCATCAGCCAGCACCATGCTGACATGCTTCGTTTCGAAAGTGCACAGGACCGCTATCGTCGGTTGGTCAAAGAGAGTCCACAACTCATACTCCGAGCCCCCCTCGTCTATATTGCGAGCTATTTGCAGATGACTCCCGAGACCCTTTCACGCGTAAGGAACAGTGTGCTTATTGAATAAAACTGCAAGATATACACGTAGATGAGACTTAATACCGGATTTAACCGCGAAGGTGATTACGACCATTACATCGTAGAGGAGGGCCAAAGCATGCCCCTGTTGGAATTCCTGCTCAAGATGGTGCCCCAGAGCCGCACAAAAATCAAGGCCACCCTTCAGGGGCGCGGCATTAAGATCGACGGCAAGACTGTAAGCCAGTTCGACTATATGCTAAAGCCTGGCATGAAGGTGGCTGTCTCGAAGAGCAAGCGCAATCAGCAAAGTTTCAAGAACCGCTATGTAAAAATTGTCTATGAGGACCGCTGGCTCATTGTCATTGAGAAAGCCCAAGGCATTCTGTCTATGGCAGGCGGTCACTCGTCGCTCAACGTGAAATCGGTGCTCGATGATTATTTCAAGAAGAGTCGTCAGAAGTGCACAGCCCATGTAGTACATCGCCTCGATCGCGATACGAGTGGCTTGATGGTCTATGCTAAAGATATTGAGACCGAGCAGATTCTCGAACACAACTGGCATCAGATTGTCTACGACCGTCGCTACGTGGCCGTGGTTAGCGGCGAGATGGAGCAAGACGAGGGCACCATCCAGAACTGGCTTAAAGACAACAAGGCCTACGTCACCTATTCGTCGCCTGTCGACAATGGTGGCAAGCTGGCTATCACACATTTCCACGTCCTCGACCGCACTACAGACCACTCACTCGTAGAGTTTCGACTCGAGACCGGACGAAAGAACCAGATTCGTGTCCACTCTGCTGACATGGGGCATCCCGTTTGCGGCGACGTGAAGTATGGAAACGGCGACGACCCCATCCATCGTCTCTGCCTGCATGCCTGGCTGCTCTGTTTCACCCATCCTGTCACGGGTGAGCCCATGGAGTTTGAGACGCCCGTGCCGACGGCTTTCCGCCAACTTTTCAAAAATCAGAAAACGAATGGATAATTGGACTTTCTATGCCGCTGCAATCATTGCAATCATCGTGGCTGTAGCAATCGTCAAGAAGGTGGCCAGCTGCCTGATACGAACAGTTGTCTTAGCCGTCCTGCTGGTCTTCATGGCATTGCTTTACTACTGGTTCAGCACCTCTGCATCATAGTAGCGGTCGAACTGGGCACGGAGCTGATCCGGATGAGCTATGATCTCACGGAGCAGCTTTAGTTGCTGCTCGTTTGGTGAACCAGGAATCCACAAACGCATGTAGCCGTGTTGGCTGTATTTGCTTTCCATGTGCTCTCGAAAACGCTCCCATTGCTCCTCGCGCGTCTTCTCAGGATAATTTGAAAGTCCGAATTGTACGGCGCGCTGAAACACTACCTCAGGAACAATGTCGCGATCGGCCTCGGCAACAATCTTGCCGTAAATGCTTCGGGGGGCATGAGACGCTGAGGCGCGATGGTCCTCGACGGCCTCCTTCATAATTTTGATTTGCTCTGGAGTGAACCACTTGCGAAGTCGTGCATCCTGCGCAAGAATACGCCCACTTGTGATGTGGTGTACGGCGCGTGGTCCCGACATGCCTAGGTCGTGATAAGCAGCGATAGTGTAGACCATGTTGATATCGGTGCCGGTGCGACGCACCAGTTCCATCGAACGACGTATCACACGCGTCACGTGCTCTAGGTTGTGGGCCTTGTCAAAAGCGGCATACTGAGGAAGGATCTGAGTCTCTATGAACTCGACCAAATCAAGACTTGCAGTGTTGCTGATCATAATATTCTCCGTAATATGTTTGCAAATATACAAATAAATGCGTAATTTTGCAAGCGTTTTTAGATTTTTCTTGTCTTATGGAAGTAAAAAAGAACTCTTTCAAGGCTTGGCTCTTGGCTGCACGGCCAAAGACACTAACGGGAGCTGCCGTCCCAGTGATGATAGGTTTGTCGCTGGCTTATAGCGATTTGAGTGGATCAGCGTTCAATGTTCAGGCCGCCATCTTGTGCTTCCTCTTTGCCTTCATCATGCAGATCGACGCCAACTTCATCAATGATCTTTACGACTTTCTCAAAGGCACCGACGACCGTTCTACGCGCCTTGGTCCCGAGCGCGCCTGTGCACAAGGATGGGTGAGTGTCGGCCATATGCGACTGGCTATCGCGTTGACCACCATGCTGGCATGTGTTGTAGGCCTTCCGCTCATTCTGTGGGGTGGGTGGCCTATGGTGCTTGTCGGAATATTTTGTGTCGTATTCTGCTTCCTTTATACAACTCATCTGTCATATCTCGGACTGGGCGACGTGCTGGTGCTCATATTCTTTGGGTTTGTGCCTGTCTGTATTACTTATTACCTACAGGTCCACACTTTTAGCTTTCCAGTCTTTGCGGCATCGCTGGCTTGTGGCCTCGTCATCGACGCCCTCCTTCTTGTCAATAATTTCCGCGACCGCGATACTGACCGACAAGCCGGCAAGCTGACGCTTGTTGTTCGGATAGGCTCCGAGTGGAGTCTCATGACCTATCTCGCTGTCGGCATCGCTGCTTGTGCCTTAGGACTTTTCTACGTTCCACAAGGACGTTGGATGGCCTTCCTGCTGCCCATATTGACCTATCTGCCCCTCCATGTCGTTACCTATCGTCGTATGTGCCGCATCTGGGAAGGACGCGGCCTCAACGATTGTCTTGGGGAGACGGCTCGCAACATCTTTATATATGGTCTTGCTGTCAGCATAGGGCTACTTCTTCATTGACAACTTGACTGTATTGAGCCTTGGTTCTCTATTTTTCTGACCAAATAGTATCAGTTTTTACCCTAACAGATTTGTTATATCAAATATTTTATGTATATTTGTAGTCGATATGATTGACAGTTCAGCTTTTCAAGGAAAGACGGCCGCTTACTTCACACTCGGCTGCAAACTCAATTTCTCAGAGACGTCCACTTTCGCCAAGATGCTTCAACAGATGGGGGTGCGGACGGCTGAGAGTGGCGAGCAGGCTGATATCTGCCTTGTGAACACTTGTTCAGTCACCGATGTGGCTGATCATAAGTGCAGGCAAGCCATCCACAGACTTGTCCGCGAGAATCCTGGAGCCTTCGTGGTGGTGACGGGTTGCTATGCACAATTGAAACCTGACGAAGTGATAACTATCGATGGTGTCGACCTTGTACTGGGCAGCGATGAGAAAGCTCAGCTGATCCAGTATCTGAATGATGCGTGGACAAACGGGACGAATGCTCAGAACGGTCGTATCTTCACGCGTAAGACCAAGGACATTCGATCTTTTGCCCCATCTTGCTCTCGTGGCGGACGGACAAGATATTTTCTCAAGGTACAAGACGGCTGCGACTATTTCTGCACGTATTGCACTATCCCTTATGCACGTGGCTTCAGCCGAAACCCATCGATCGCATCCTTGGTCGAACAAGCTCGTGAGGCGCAAGCCGAGGGTGGACGCGAAATTGTCTTGACTGGTGTCAATATCGGCGATTTTGGCAAGACAACCGGCGAGCGATTCATTGATCTTGTAAAAGCGCTAGATGACGTTGAAGGCATCAGCCGTTATCGTATCAGTAGCCTTGAACCTGACCTTCTCACGGATGAGTTGATTGAATATTGCGCTTCCAGCCGTGCCTTTATGCCTCATTTCCATATTCCACTGCAGAGTGGCAGCGATGAGGTGCTTCGACTGATGCATCGCCATTATGACAGCCATCTTTTTGTTGAAAAGATTCTGCGCATCAAGGAACTCATACCACAAGCTTTCATCGGTGTTGACGTGATGGTGGGATGTCGTGGCGAGACGATGGAATGCTTTAATGAGACTTATGAGTTGCTGAAGCAGTTGCCTGTAAGCCAATTGCATGTTTTCCCTTATTCAGAGCGTCCTGGGACAGCTGCACTTCGCATCCCTTATGTCGTCGACGAAAAGGAGAAGAAACGTCGGGCACATGAGTTGATATCGCTTAGTGACGAGAAGACGGAAAATTTCTATGCCAGTCATATCGGCCAACATGCCGAAGTGCTCTTCGAGAAGGCACGGCGCGGAAAAGCGATGCATGGGTTTACCAGAAATTATATTCGCGTAGAGTTGCCTCCTCAAGAAGTACGTCCGGAATACGATAATCAGCTCTTCGAAGTTGAGTTGGGTGATTTTAATCATGATCGATCGTCACTTATTGTAAAACGTCTCATAAATGGATAAGGTTGCTATCGTCATCCTCAACTGGAACGGCGCGAGGATGCTTGAACAGTATTTGCCTAGCGTCATGCGTTATTCGCGTGAGGAAGCTGCGGTGTATGTTGCTGATAATGCTTCAACTGACGACAGTCTTCAACTGCTTAAAAGTCGCTTTCCTGAAGTCAGACTGATCACACTTGAGCGTAATTGGGGATTTGCAGAGGGCTATAACCGTGCGCTTGCCCAGATAGAAGCCGAATATTATTTGTTGCTGAACAGCGATGTAGAGGTGACTCACCATTGGCTGACGCCTCTCATACAGATTCTCGATGCTCATCCAGATATAGCTGCATGTCAGCCTAAACTGCTATCCGTATTCAATCGTACGAGTTTTGAGTATGCCGGAGCTAGTGGTGGCTTTATCGACCGCTATGGTTATCCATTTTGCCGTGGACGTATCTTCGAGACTGTTGAAAAAGACAATGGACAATATGATAACGTGGCCGACGTGCTATGGGCAACAGGCGCAGCTCTCCTCATACGCGCGCGCGATTATAATAAGGTGGGGGGACTGGACGGACGCTTTTTTGCACATAACGAGGAGATAGATCTCTGCTGGCGGCTCCGTATTCTTGGACGGCGCATTGTCTGTGTACCAGACAGTCAGGTGTTCCATGTTGGTGGGGGCACACTTCCAAAGGTAAATCCTATGAAGACGTTCTATAATTTCAGAAACAATTTGACGATGCTCTATAAGTGCCTGCCGGACAATGAACTACATCACGTCATGAGGACGAGGTGGTTTCTTGACTATCTGGCTGCTTGGGAGATGTTAATACTGAAGCGTAACTGGGGTGACTTCCGTGCTGTCTATAGGGCAAGAAAAGCATTCCAGCGTTGGAAACATGATTTCGATAAGGATCGTGAAGAGATACAGAAGGGTAGGGTCCAAAAAGAAATACCAGAGCAGCGATCATTTATGTTGCTCTGGCAATACTATGCTAAAGGTAGACGACGTTTCAGTGATTTACCATGACTTTAATGGGATGTTCGACTTCGCGACGCCATTGTTGCAACCACTCAAACCACGCATCTGAGTTGGGGAAGCCGAATTTTTCATTGGCCGATGTATAAGCAATCTTGTAACTCAACTGTTTATCGGCTGTTTCTACAACAAAGGCGTAGTTGTCTTTCGTGGCTTTTTCCTCACTGACGATATTTTTTGAAGGAATCAGTATAGCCAGTCCTACCGTCTCTGGTTTCCAGTTAATAGTATCAGTCGAAGGATAGTCGGTGCCCCAGCAAGCGCGTAAACCCTTGTGGTCAGAAAATTCAACTGAGCCTTTAACGTTGATGATGCCAGTTGAGAATTTGTATTTGTCGACAGAACGGTTGAAATAGACATCTACATCGGTATCTCGATGACCTGCGTACTGGGTATAGCGAAGCGTCATGTTGACTGCTGGCAAATCCTCAGAAGGACGCCATCCTTGATCAACAACTTCTACAATAGTTCGCAGGGGGCCGTAGCTAACGATTCTTTGGGTACGGGTCTTCACAGGTTCAATCATAGTTGGACTGTTGCCGTCCCATCCGCGGAATGCACCTAAGCCAAAGGTGTTGCCTACCCACAGGACATCATCGCCATAGCCTTGCTCCTTCTGCTCTTTGCTGGTATAGAACTGTGTAGCCTGAAGCTCTAACCGCTTGGAATACTTACCATACAGATCAAGAGTCTGTCGTTTGTCAAAATAGATACGTATGCCATTAAGTTCGCTTTCAAAGCATACTCCATGATGGTGCAAAAGGTTGTAAGAATTGGCACAATCACCTCGTACAGAAAGACTTGCCACAAAATTGTTGTGTTTGTTCTTCTCTTTGACCTTTTCGTTGCGCATCAACATTTCTGTGTAGACGCGGGCAGGGTAGGGGGATTGCTCTCCTTCCTCGTAAAGTTCCACATGAAAGATCTGTTTCTGTTTAGGAGCCAGATTCGCAAGAAAGCAGAGTTCATCCACTTCCTCGTCCAAATTCAAATCATCAAGTTGAGAGGGAATTTCCTGCCCGTCCAGCCGAACAACAGAGCGGCTAACATGACCATATTTTGTCAAATCAATGACAACTGGCATGTCATTCCTTTCAGTTTTCAGAGGATTCTCAACGACAATTTCTAAGGTCTGCTGAGCTTTAGTGGATAAGCCAGCCAACAATAGTAGTAAGGTTAGTTTATGTCTCATATAGCGTTTGTTTTTTGCAAAAGTACACAAAAGCTATCAAAAAGTAGCTATTTTTTAATTATTTTAGGTTAAAGCTTGCCTATTTCAATATTTTTTAGTATTTTTGCATCGGTATTTAACATACATAAAAGAATAATCGATGCATAATAAGTTTTATATCATATCTTTCCTCATCATAATGGTTTGTATGGGATGTCAGTGGAAGTTGGCACCTCATGACAATGCCGATTCAGGACAGGAGTTTGTCATTGAGCGCTACGATGTGATTGAACGGCAATTCCTCACCACAGGCGATTTTGCGGCTCTCCAAGAACTTAAGACACTTTATCCTACAGAGACACGTACCCTCATTGAAGACGTCCTTTGTCTTGGGCAGGTCAACGAAGACGATATAAACAGTCGTTTCCTTATGTATTTTCAGGATTCTACCTTGCAAACGATTATTCACGATGTGGAAATCGAATTTGCAGATTTGGATGATATCAGTCGCAAATTAGGTGATGCTTTTGGACATCTTCATAAGCTTCTGCCTAATTTGGTTATTCCTAAAGTTTACACACAGATAGGTTCTTTAAACCAAAGTATTATCATTAGTGACGGATTACTTGGAATTTCACTAGACAAATATTTAGGTCAGGAATATCCTTCGTACATTAAATTTGATTATTCAATGCAACAGCGCAAAATGATGACACGTGATGCTATTATCCCTGATTGCATTGGTTTTTATCTTCTTAGCTTTTACCCGGATGCAAATAAGACTGTTGTCCAATGGACAATTAATAATTGTATGGGTAAAAAGTTTTTTGATAATCCAGAGATAGAACAGTTTGATAACTTCGTTAAAGCAACCAAAAGGTTTAGATTAGAATCGGCATTATGATAAATAAGTGATACCAAATAGTAAACCTTAATTCCGCAACACTATTACAAATATAACTTTTTAAGTACCTGAGCAACAAAAAGTTGCTCAGGATTTTGCCATGTCAGATTTTTCACCTATCTTA